>Ga0123337_10000153_pt1 | contig 138341 bp, 137 predicted proteins | sample frozenSSSSmetaG_FD_89792 | JGI IMG/M metagenome (GOLD analysis project Ga0123337, IMG submission 89792) | Glacier valley bacterial and archeal communities from Borup Fiord, Nunavut, Canada, to study Microbial Dark Matter (Phase II) -... | ecosystem: Environmental > Aquatic > Freshwater > Ice...
AAAAAAAAAAAAAAAAAAAATTAACAAACCCCACCCCCCCACCAAAAACCCAAAAAAAACCCACCCACCCCACCCCCCCCCAAAAAAAAAAAAAAAAAAAAAAACTTCGAAAACTGCCGTGACACTTCACTTCACACCCACTGAATCCCTCCCTGGCAGCAAGTTCATACTCGAAAAGTCGTCCATTCATCTCTGATTCATTTCATATTCGGACAGCAGCAGCCATGCCATTTCCATGCATCCCTCTCGAGTTCATAATCATCATTGTCATAACAGGCATTCCTTGCATGCCTTCCCTGCAGGCCCCCCCTTTTTCCCATTCTCAGTTGCGCCTGCCTGCGCCATAGTGTAAGCAAACTAGCAATACAGCAATCCCCTTTTACCCATCCATCCATCGCTATGCTCAAAGCCCCACCCATCGCTATGCAGGCTCAAGCCAGCAGTCTACAAAAAGCCACCCCATAAACACAAGCCCGCCGCAGCAGCCACAGAGCACGCTATGTACACCCTCCTCACCACCCCCACTTCTCCCCCCGAATCCAGACGATCCTGCGCGTTCCCGCCGTGAAGTTGCCCAATCCGTCCATTCTCAGCCTCGCTCCCGCCAGTTTGCACAGCCGGAATACACGTCGGCGTGATCGACGACCCCAGTTCGTTATAAGTCCTCGCCCACATCGCCCAGCCCACCGGCCTCAGAACCGTGGTCCGGCGGCCCTGCTGATTCCATTCCTCCAACATCTCACAGCCAATGACATAGACACGCCGCAGCAGTGGCAATGGCGCCACAATACGCGGCTCTAACAAGACTTGCCCGATCTGTCGTCTCGTTAGTACAAGGTCTTCAGATAGGAGGGCGCAGATCAAAGATCAAATGCGAGAGGGAAAACATACTCACAGCTGCAGAATTTGCAGGCACGATCTTCCCATTCGCCGCCACGACCCAACCGGAAGGAACTCCCGCGATCGTGATCGTCGGCGAGGGCGTGGCCGTCGTGAGGGTTGATTGGACGTGATATGGCCAGCCGGTCTGGGAGGCGCCGATGCCCGCTGGGACGGAAGGAGACACCGATGACGCGGAAGGAGCGGCGGAGGGGGTGCTTGCCGTGGTGCCTTGGATGGCGCCGATCGCTCCATCGATGGCAACGATGTCGCCCATGTCGCCGCTGTTGCCGCGGTACTCGTAGGCCGTGCCGGTCGAGTAGTCGCTGATGGAGATGGACTTGACGACCATGCTGAAGGGGCCATTGCCGTAGTTGGTGGGGCCGCGGGCCCAGGCGATGGTGCCTTCGGGGTTGGCCGAGTCGCCCCCAGACCAGGACCCGAACTTGATTTGCATGGGGGTTTGGGGGTATTGGTTTGCGTCAGCGCTCGCGGGGGTTAGGACGCGGAGGACGGAGCCGCCCACAGACCAGATGATATTGGTGGCCGTCCATTCGACGTCATAGGTGATCCATTGCTGTTGGTTCTCGGGAGTCTGGTGGAAGGCACCGCGGTTGTATGTTGTGACGTCTCCCTTGCCGAAGTAGTTAGTCTGGACCTCGTTCGGTGCAGCTCCGAGCCACTCGAAATCAATCTCGTCGAGAGTGTCGGATTGTAGGACCAGGGAGCTGACGATGCCGGCACCGGGTGCCGCCTTCATCGTGATGGACACCTTGCCGAACATGATATAGAAGCGGCTGACGAGTTGTGGGGCATCGCCCGAGGAATCAACGGTGAAGTAGACGCCATCTGAGGCATAGGTTGGGCCGCCGACGGCTTGGAAGGAATCGACTCCTCCTTGGGTGAAGTCGACGCTGATTGATCGTCCCAATGCTGGGTCTGCTGGGCAGGCTGCAGAGGTGTTAGCAAACATGGCCAGCGTTGCCAACTGCGTGCGGTTCGACTCACTTGTGAAGCGTGGATTGCAACTGCTGAAGGTCTGAGCAGCGGCCGGAGTGCAGAGCAGCGAGATTGCGGCCGTCAACACGATGGCGGACTGCGAGAACTGCATCCTGAGGAATCTCGAAGCTGTTGCGGTGAGAGAAGATGGACGACGAATGAATGCGGGTGAAGGAGCGAATTGCAGGGGGAGAGAAGGGATCTAGATGTAATAAATGCCCATGCAAGCCGCGTTGCACAAGGTGATGACAGGTGACGGGGAAGATGCAAACAATGTCTGCGTGTCCGAGAGTGAGGCTGTATGATATGGTGTGTATGGTATGGATTCGGGGTACACGACCTCGTTGAAGAAGTGAGGGATGATGAGGGAGATGGGAAGTGACAGGAAGTGACAGCAAGTGACAGGGTGACGAGGCCGTGGAACTGGGAACTGGGAACTGTGTCGAGAAGAGTTCGCAGCTCGAGGCCTGCCAATGCCAGCCACCTGCCTGCCAGCCACCGAATATTGCAGCTCACGGCGTCAGTCTGCTTGCTGTGCTGTGGATAAACGAAGAGGAGAAAAGTGAGGATAAAAGTAAGTATATTCACGGGTCACAGGTATCTCAAAAGAGTGTCGGGTGGTTATGTCTGCACGTATGTATGTATGTGTGTATGTGTATATGTATGTATGTTTATTGTTTGAGTAGAATGGGAGGTTCGTGATGTGTTGATGAGCGGATTTGTAGGTAGAGACCAAGAAGTGGTGATTTCGACAAAAATGGCAGGGGCGGGGGAGGCTGGGGACAAGGCTGTGGACCAGGCTGTGGACAAGGCTGTGGACAAGGCTGGGGACAAGGCTGGGGACAAGGCTGGGGACAAGGCTGAGAGACAGGAGAGGAGAGGTTGAGCATAGGCCATGCCCATTCCATTTCATGCTGCCATGGCACGTCGAAGCCAGCCAGTCAGAGGCTAGCATCGGAATGTATAGCTCGCCTCGCCAAACGAAGAACAAAAGACAGCGGCCAGTGGATCGATGACTGATCAAGAGTCGATGATGGAGAGTACAGTACATACCTAGTACATATTACACAATAACAATACTGTGTAAAGAATAAGTAGTGCGATGTATCAGTAGAGTATCTACATGACGTGAATGTACAAACATGTATACACTATAATAAAAGGAACAATTAGGTACAATAAACTACATAATTTGTAAGTATCTTAGTATTGTCAGTCGTCCAGTCTTCCTCTCCTCTTAAGCAGCCAATGATGCCTGAACTAGATCTGGTAACGTGACTGTGGATGTGGACGTGGAGTACGTCCTTCCCCGTACTTGCCGTAGTTGCCCGTACCCATCCATACTCGTACTTATCGGTACTTGCAACAGGTCGTGTGCTCCTCTGTGAGTGCTAAAGGTACATAGAGGTACATAGTTAGTAGAGCACTACTAGAGCTCCTCCGGCCCGCTGTATGCACATATGTGCATAGTACCACATGTACATATGTACCTATGTACCTAGACTACCTAGCAGCCTCATCGAAACACCAAAACCTCATCAACCATACCAACATATCGACATTTGTACTCACTCATCTCTCTCATTCGCCCCTTTCCTCTCTCTACCTATCAGCTCTCACTATCCCGCGCGTCTCCTGTTGATGATCTCCAATCCGATCCCTCCACACATTCTGATAGCTCTTCATGATACATAACTGCCTCCCTGAAGGAGCCAAGAGCTATCGCTCAGGAGGACGACGACGACGACGATGAGCGAAGGTGCTTCGTCAACGGCATCGCCGAGGACTAGTTCGACCGCGAGCTCGAGGTCCACTGACACCATTCATGCGCCAGTGCCGACGTCAGCACCGCCATCTGCTTCCGCCCCTTCTTTGTTTCGGTCGCCATCACGCAGTAGAACCCCGATTCAGGTGAAGACGGAGAGGAAAGAGAAGTAAGTGGGACCCTTCCACCCATCGTGCAGCAGCAGCAGCAGCAGCAGCAGCGTCATCCATCCCCTCTCGCGCTGCGATGCTGCATCGAACCCCGAATTAATCGCATCACATCGCATCGCATCGCCCCATCCGCCCAATTTGAAGGAAGATAGACTGACATCCGACGGGTGCTTGCACCCGCAACTCATTATAGGCTCGAACATGAGTCTCAGATTTCCCCAACACAAGTGACGGGCATGCCGCCACGCGCAGACCATCCTAATTCTAATTCTTTGTTGCCGGCTGCGCCTCCAAAGGAGCCTCGTCGTTTGAGCAACGACTTTGCCAATTATCGACGCGACCTCTCAGTCCTCGAGACGTCAGGCGGTCGGATTCCCAGTATACAGCACAATCCGCCCACCGCATCTTCGCCCCATCACCTCAACGCGCCGTGGATGCCGCCACAGAATGGACCGGCGATGCCTTCGCATACATTCGGGACGAGCTTTTACGACGACTCGAGCGACAGCCATTCTGTTGGCTCACAACTGTCGCCAGGTCTGAGGCCTGGCACTGGTCGAGCAGCTAGTGACCCAGAGCCTACGACAACTCATGACGACGAAAGAAGGCCATCCCTCGCGAGCATTGCGACTGCTAGCAGCAGTGGATCGAGAGGGAGTGTGGTTAGGGCGGGTCTACACAAGAAGCTCCAAGGCTTCTTTGGTGAAGAATATACAGGAAAGGAAGGAAAGGAAGGAAAGGAAGGAAAGGAAGGAAAGGAAGGAAGGGAAGGCTCAGAAACAAATGTGCCGTCGCAAACAGTTGGGAAGGAGCACAGGTCAAACTCATATTCTCGACATCGTGACCGGAAGACTTCGACAGCGACTGACGTCAGAGATTCGTCTCCCGCCCCTAGCCGACCAAGGACTCCGGTACCCTCGAGTGAAGTAGTACCGTTCTTGTATCAAGACTCACAGGTCAGTAGCTATAGACCTTGCGATAAATATATAGCGAATCGGGACTGACAAAGAACTAGGATATATCAAAGTACGGCGAAGCGCCTGTGCGCCAGAATCTTTCAGGACCTGACCGAGAGCGATATATTTCCGAAGAAGCTAACCCAGCACTGCCAAAAACCAGCAGTTCAAGATCCAACGCCTCAGCCAAAGTTCATCAAGCTGTACATGGCCATCGCCATAATAAGAGCGACGACTCGCGGATAGGCCGACCAGCTACAACAAAGGATGAACAAAGTCTTTCAGTGATACCAAAGGAGCGGGAGCGCCAAAACAGCCTGATGGCTCCTGGGTCCTCAAAGACGCAGCCGCCGAAACGTACAGCAAGTCCTACGCCTAGCACATGGAGCCAAGCGACATCTGGGCACTCTTTCAGTGGCGCAGGATCAGGACAAACAAAGAAGGGAAAGAACACAAGCATCCTGTCTCGATTCAGGCGACACAAAGACAAGGACGAGCTGGGCGGCGCTGTTTCAAAGCATGCACAAGGTTCGGTCAAATCTCTTGTCGGGAATGGCTCCGAGACAAAAGACGACGACTCTGCGGAAACTCAAGGATGGAATAGGGATGACCAATATGTAAACTTCCAGAACCCCGATGGTCATTCGTCGCCAATGCCAAGAAGTGACGGACCGCAAGGCAGTCGCCCAAGCACCTCGCGGCAAGGAACGTTTCCGAAACTGCCGTTTTCTAGGAAAGGAAGAGGGAGCAAGGCCCACGAGGATCAAGAACAAGCCGGCGCTGCTACCGAGCGCAAACAATCCGACACTGGAGCTACTCTCTTCGATCTCGATTCAGACCTGTCAAACATGGAAGGAATCTTATCACAGCCTCCTCCACTCACGCCACTCGATAGCAAGGCATTTGCTGGTAAAGTTGACGATGAAGCCAAACAAGAGGGTGGTGCAAGAGCACTTGGTTGGAATGCACCGGACAGTTGGGCCGTCAAAAAACTTCACGATCTCAATGTGCCAAGGCCTTCTGAGATGGATGAGGCTGGGGCACCACCGAAAGCCGATTTGACTACACATCCGTACTACATACGTATATTCAAGGCTGACGGGACGTTTTCAACATTGTCGGTGAACCTGAACGTCACTGTTGCCGATGTCATCGCTCAACTCGGTAAGAAGACACATATCTCGGATAGTCTCGATAACTATCAAATCATCATGAAGAAGCATGACCTACAACGCATCCTAAATGCTGGGGAAAGGCCAACGGTGATCCAAAAGCGATTATTGGAACAAGCCGGCTACCAGGAAAATGATAACATTGAGGATCTTGGCAGAGAAGACCAAAGCTATCTCTGCCGTTTTCTCTTCATACCCCAGCGCGACAGTGGATATGCAGCCATATCTCAGGACCCAGGCTTCAATAAGGTCCAGAAATTCAGTCATGTCGACTTATCAGGTCTAAATCTTGTTACCATCCCAATTGCCCTCTATTCAAAAGCAACGGAGATCATATCCTTGAATCTCTCACGAAATCTGTCCCTCGACCTTCCCAAGGACTTTATTCAGTCATGCATCAACTTACGTGATATCAAATATGTCAACAACGAGGCTTGGAAATTACCGCAAAGTCTCAGCAGAGCCAGCCGACTTACCATTTTGGACGTTTCCAACAACAGGCTTGAGCAACTCGAACATGCAGAGTTGGACCGTCTGACTGGGCTGATAAGCTTGAAGCTTGCCAACAACCGCCTGTCACACCTCCCACCATACATTGGCATCTTCAAGCAGCTGCGGACGTTGAATGTATCATCGAACTTCCTGGAAACGTTCCCAGGATTTTTGACTGATCTTCCCGGTCTCGTTGACTTGGATATGAGCTTCAATGCAGTTGACAAATTGCCAGACTCGATAGGAAAGTTACGGAACCTGGAGCGATTCGTCATTACGAACAATCGATTGTCGGGCGCTCTACCTGAGACCTTCCGTGAGCTCTCTAATCTCAGAGAAGTTGATATTCGTTACAATGCACTCTCAAGCATTGATGTTATTGCCTCTCTACCCAAGGTGGAGCAGATATCCGCCGATCACAATTCCGTTTCCGTATTTGAGGGAACCTTCGAAAAGATTCGAATTCTCCGTCTGAATTCTAATCCAGTCACGAAGTTTCAGATTTTGAATGCTGTGCCGTCGCTCACGACACTCATTCTGTCCAACGCGAAGCTTGCACATATTCCAGATGCCTCGTTCGATAAGATGCCGAACTTGGTCAAGCTAGTACTAGACAAGAATCACTTCGTGTCTTTGCCCAGCCATATCGGGAAATTGCGAAATCTAGAGCATTTCAGCATTGCAAGGAACGCACTGAGCAGTCTTCCACCAGAGATAGGATGCTTGACTGAACTACGATTCTTTGACGCCTCACAGAATAACCTTAAGAAGATGCCATCGGAGATCTGGTGGGCTAATAGGCTGGAGACGCTCAACATATCTTCCAACGTGCTTGATAACTTCCCCAAACCTGGTTCTCGTCCGCCGCAAGTTCCGGGAAACATACCATCATCAGCATCTGACAGGTCTAGTTCACTCTCAGCAAGCGGCACACCAAATCTCTCGAAAAGGGGTAGTGCTGAGGAGCTAGGACCACTAGAAGGGTTTGGGCAACGCCGGCCAAGCCAGGCTTCGAGCGGCCTCCTTGCCGCGGGCAGTCCTCCTGCTCCAGGTGCCGGGGATAGAAAAGGCTCCGTAGTCTCTGTCTATGGGAAGGGCGGGCGCCAAGCATCAGTAGCTTCAAGAACTGCTTCTTCTCCAAGCATACAGGATACTTCGTCGCCACCATCGACAAGAAATGATTCGAATGTAGCGGCCAAGCTTGTCAACACTTTTGCGGGTTCTCTCAAGAACCTTTACCTTGCGGACAATCAGCTCGATGATGATGTATTTGACGAGCTGACCCTCCTGGGAGAGCTTAGAGTCCTGAATCTCTCATACAACGACTTGAACGATCTTCCACAACGCACTCTGAGGAGCTGGCCACAACTAGTCGAGCTATATCTCTCAGGTAACGAGCTTACTTCATTACCTTCCGATGACTTCGATGACTACAGTTTACTTCAAGTTCTCCACCTCAACGGAAACAAGTTCCAGACACTTCCGGCAGAACTCGGAAAAGCACATCGTCTCTCCGTGTTGGACGTCGGCAGCAATTTTCTCAAATATAATGTGTCTAATTGGCCTTATGATTGGAACTGGAACTGCAATCCTAACATGAAGTACCTCAACTTGTCGGGCAACAAGCGACTTGAGATCAAGCCAAACCTTCAATATGGCGTAGGCGCAGGCCCTGGAAGTCGCGATGAGAAAGCATCCACAGATTTCAACTCGTTAAATAACCTTAGGATACTTGGTCTTATGGATGTTACCTTGACCATTCCTAGTATCCCTGACGAGACTGAAGACCGCAGAGTTCGTACCTCGGGTACTCTAGCGGGTTCTATGGCATATGGCATGGCAGATACACTCGGCCGCAACGAGCATTTATCCATCATCGATATGGTGGTACCAAGATTTAACTCAAATGAGTCAGAGACGCTTTTGGGAATGTTTGATGGGCAAGCATCGACAAGTGGCGGTTCCAGGGTCGCCAAATACCTGCAGGAAAACTTTGGTCGCATCTTCACTGACGAGTTAAAGATGCTTAACCCAGCTGTTCACGACGTAACCGTCGATGCGTTGAGAAGGGCGTTCCTCTCGCTCAACAAAGAGCTTGCATCCGCTGCAACCCAACACGTAGAAGATCGTTCGCTGCAATCGTACAGAGGATCAGGATCCCAAGCTGTTCTCACCCAAGCTGATTCGAACTCCGGAGGCGTTGCGACCGTCATGTTTCTAGAACATATGGAGCTCTACGTAGCAAACGTTGGAGATGCTCAAGCCATGCTTATTCAGTCAGAAGGTGGGCATCGCATCCTGACACGGAAACATGATCCGGCGGAGCCGAATGAGAGGCAAAGAATTCGCGATGCGGGAGGTTGGGTTTCTCGTCAAGGAAAGCTCAATGATATCCTTGGAGTGTCGCGCGCATTTGGCTATGTCCAACTCATGCCTGCTGTTCAAGCGGCGCCACATATTACTCAAATAACGCTCAAGGAGCAGGATGAAATGATTCTCATTGCCTCAAGCGAGCTCTGGGAGTATCTCTCACCAGAACTGGTTGTCGACGTTGCTAGATCAGAGAGAAGTGACTTGGTGCGAGCGGCTCAACGATTGCGCGACCTGGCGATGGCCTTTGGTGCGACCGGCAAGATCATGGTCATGATGATCGGCGTGAGCGATTTGAAGAAGAGAGAACGGATTCGTCTGAGCAAAGGTCCAAGCATGTCAATGGGACCTACTGGTGTCCTTGAGGACGTTTACCTTCCGAATAAACGTGGAAAGAGGGCCAAGGAAGCAGTTGAGGATTCTATGCTTCGACGATTGGAGGCAGAGGTGCAAGCTCCTGTTGGAGAGATAAGCATCGTCTTTACCGACATCAAGGGCTCGACACAACTCTGGGAAAGTAACCAGAGTGCCATGAGATCTGCAATCAAGCTCCATAATGAGATTATGAGAAGACAACTCCGGATTATTGGTGGCTATGAAGTCAAGACGGAAGGAGATGCTTTCATGGTATCTTTCCCGACAGCGACATCTGCGCTTCTCTGGTGCTTCTCGGTACAAGCGCAATTACTGGAAGTGCAGTGGCCGTCCGAAATCCTCAACCACCATGCCGGCAAAGAAGTCTACGATAACGATAACAACCTGATCTTCCGCGGACTCTCTGTCCGCATGGGCATCCATTTCGGGACGCCCGTGTGCGAGAACGACCCCGTCACGCGGCGGATGGACTACTTCGGGCCAATGGTCAACAAGACGTCGCGCATCTCATCGACGGCCGATGGGGGGCAGATAACCGTCTCTGCCGACTTCATCTCCGAGATCCAGCGCTGCCTCGAGACGTTCAGCGAGACGGACCGCAACGGGTCGACGGGCTCGGAGGAGCAGTACGGCGACGACCTGACCTCGCAGAGCATCCGGCGCGAGCTGCGGTCGCTGTCGAGCCAGGGGTTCGAGGTCAAGCCGATGGGGGAGCGCAAGCTCAAGGGTCTGGAGAACCCGGAGTACATCTACCTGATGTACCCGCACGCGTTGGCCGGGCGGATCACGCACCAGCCCAATCTGGGATGCGACTTGGCGGAGCTGGAGGCGAAGAAGGCACAGGCGGCGATCGATCCGAATCTGAAGACGGAGCCGGCGGCGGAGAAGCTGACCATTGATCCGGATGTGGTGTGGCAGCTGTGGCGCGCGAGCTTGCGGCTGGAGATGCTGTGTGACGGGCTGGAGGACGGGGTTATGAAGAGACCGCAGATGGGGATGGTGGAGAAGATCCGGACGAGGGGGGGGGGGTTGACGGATAATTTACTTATAGGGTTTATGCGCAATCTGGTGTTGCGGGTTGAGGTAGGCTTCCTTCTCGCGCTGATGTCGGCGGGCCCGCAGTGGACGAGGTGCTAACGATGGCGACAGACGTGCGTGGCCAACCTGACGGTGCGGCAGGCGGTGCTCCAGGGCCCGCATATGGGGCCGCTGACGGGCGTCATGCAGCTCGTGAAGCCGGTCGACACCGTTATCGTGGCGATTCTCGAGCAGGTGAACCTGCTGGAGGCGTATAAGATGAAGTACGGGGAGCTCTGAGGGGAGGGTCGTCGGATCGGACTCGGCACTCGGCAGCCGCCATGGGTCTTGTCTATGTGACCGATCGCGGGCGCGGCGCGACGTGCTATGGTGTTAGATGGGGCGAGTTGGCGAAGATGGATCATTTAATTGTTTTGGATGCGAGTGTTTGATGTTGCCGGGGGGATGGGGAGGACGAAGGACGGATGTATTTAGGGATGCTTGGGCTTGACGATGGCGTTTCTGGTGGGGGATGGGATGGGAATGGCATGGATCGGGGTGGAGAGGGTGTCTTTCGATGGGGTTTGTGGGTTTGTGGGTTAGGAGGGAGGCGTTTGCTGGGTTGGGGTTAATTGGGACGATATTCAAATGACTAGGCTGATGGGAGCTTTCGTGCTGGTATTTTTACTTTTTACGTCGTGTGAGGAGGAGATGGGAGGCGAGGGGAAGGGCGTGGTGTAGTGGGGAATGGGGTTTGTGTCTTCTGCCCGGATGGAGTGGAGTAGATTGGTTTGGAATTGTGATACGACGGGATGGGACGGGATAGGATGGGATAGGATATATAGTTAATAAAGGAGGAATGGAGTAGGATATATCATATCAGCCATCGAGATCGAAATCCGATTCCCAAATCCCTGGACTCCATGTCACGGCAGCTGAGTTAGACGAGATATGATGATCCACTACGGATGCCCAGCAAAGCGCCGAATATCTACAGTACAATGGAACTCTGGGCGCTTCGGTGTTTAGTGGCCTGCCCTGAGCCATGCATGTCTGCCCTCAGTCCGCGGCGTCAATTTCACAGGTCCTCACATTCTACATGTAACCCTAAGCCCTAAAACCCCCCTACCATTGACATGTCATTGCTGGACCTCCCTTGGCATCCTCAGCATTCATGGGTACTGAAATGTATTCATAGAACCTGGAGATAGGGCGGTTTGGGCTGTCAGTCTGTTGGAAGAACCCGATGTCATTGGAATGCCATGCAGCCCTTCAGTTCCCGAAAGGGCGAACAGAGATTCAGAGAGCCTCACTCCTTTTAAAAAATGAATGCAAGTCCCGTGCATACGTGAGAATATCTTCATGCCTCCCTCCATTGCTCTTATAATAAGGCAATTATAATAAAAAAAATATAATAAAAAATATAATAAAAATTATGGCATAGGGCCACGATTCAATACGATCCATGCGGAGGGTTCTATTCTCATCTCATGTATGAGAATCTCAATGACGCACCCCACATTCCTCACCGGGCGCTAGCGCTCTGTTGACGGTGACGGGATCTTGACGAAACCTCCACACAACGATGACATCACAGCACATCACAGCACATCCGCAGTCCCCGGAATCATGCTACCCTTACGGAGGGAGGGCCAGGGTCTCTTGGGGGACGTATGAAAGATCGACTGGAGGCTGTTGCACTGTCTCTTCTTCCTCCTTCCTTGCTTTATTCCGGCATCGTTGTAAGATCATTCAAGGACGTTACGAAATAGGACCCTGCTTTAAAGCCGTTACGCTAGAAGATTTGTTTAGGTATGCTTTATCTCTATTGCTTACTGCTTCACTGTTTGAAATGCGGATGAGGGTGGAGAGGGATGTGATAAGAAATAACGTTGCCGACGGAAGAAGGATGTCGTCTGGCGAGGGCTCTTGGGCTCGTGAGATGAGGAAGGAGCTGATGGCTGAATAGTTGATAACTTCCGTATCCTGCGAGGATCACCAAATCCCTTTCACCATGTAAGTCAATTTCTCAGTCTACTCTCGTGCATCATGTTTGAGTTTGATCGTCGCAAGTCGCGCAGCAGCACCTCATCCTCTGAGATCCGCACCAGCGCACTCAACTTTCTGTGAGCGCATCTGCCTCACATCGCAGCTCTTCACTCGAATGCGTGCAGCGAAGGCTAACGTCCCCTCCAGGAATCGAACACTCTCCATCCGCTCCCGCGGTAAGCAAGAGCAGGGCTCCACTCAAGCCCCCCGCTATCATGGCTTCACCTTCGCCAGCCTGCGCGGCGTTGGCCAGCCCGAGCTCTCCAAGCGTCTCTACAGGCTCATCAAGACCGAGAATAATCTGGTCGGCGCCTACGAGGCCGCGGGCAAAGAGCGCATCGCCGTCGCCTCGCAGCTCTCCGAGTGGGGCGAGCAGACCAACGACGACGCCGTCTCCGACCTCTCCGACAAGATCGGCGTCTTGCTCAGCGAGCTGGGCGAGCAGGAGGACCTGTATGCGCACAATCTCGATGATGCCAGGAATATCCTCAAGTCGATCCGCGACACGGAGAAGAGCGTGCAGCCGAGCCGCAACAATCGACAGAAGATTCAGGACGAGATCCAGAGGATCAAGATGAGGGAGCCGGAGAACGTGAGATTGGTGACGCTGGAGCAGGAGTTGGTGAGAGCGGAGGCCGAGAATCTGGTCGCTGAGGCGCAGTTGACCAACATCGTATGTTTTCATCATCTCTTGATAGATCTGCATCACACTAACAGAACAGACTCGACAAAAGCTCAAGGAGGCCTATGCCGCCGAGTTTGCCGCCACCATCGAGCGTGCCGAGAAACAGATCATCCTCGCGCGCCACGGCCGCCGTCTCCTGAACCTGCTCGACGACACACCGGTCGTCCCCGGCGACGTCCGTCCACAGTTCGAGCACGGCGCCCAGGCCCGCCAGGTCCTCAATGATGCCGAGGAAGACCTGCGTGACTGGCGCCTTGAGGTGGACGATGTGCACATCGCGAGCAACTTGCTTGACAGCAACTTGATGCCCACAGGCGTCAGTGTTGCTGGCACCAGCTACACTGAAGAAGAGACGGAGCAGGCTGGCGGTCAGGGCGAGGCATCTGAGAAGCGCGGCCCCAGCGGAGGCACGCAGACAAGTGCGGGCAACGGGTCTACCTATACTGCTGCGTCCCAGCAGGTGACGGCAGCAGCTTAAGACTGAAACAACATGCGGATGAAGTGAGGTTGGTGAGATATGAGATGACGTTTGGAATGGGGAAGGCGTCCTTTGCGTGAGGAGCTGAACTCGTTGCTCATGGCCATGATTGGAGTGGTGTAATACTGTACCTACCGTAATGATAGTTCTATTGATCAATGTGAAAGTGAAAATATAATCTTCTGTTTTTCTTGTGAAGTGTCCTGCGAGTACATGTTTTCATGTTTTCATCTTTTCATGTCTGGGTGAGTTTGAGCTCCAAATTCGGCATGTCTGTCAAGAAAGGCCAATCACGTGATACGGTCCATTCGCGGTTACAGATCCCGTCGCCGTAGCTGTGACGCGAGCTCTCGCCTGCCTAAGCTCCAGCTCTCCTCCATCCATATACCAACATCCAAGCAGCAAAGCAGCAAAGCAGCAAAGCTCCATCAACATCACCACCACGACTCCTTCATCGCCAGACTCCCACTCCAACTCCCACTCCCACATATAACAGTCGAGGTCCATTGGACACAAAGAAGCCAAGATGGACACCCTCGTCGCCCGCTACAGCAGGCCGATGTTCTCGAACGAAGGCTACGCCAAAGAGCAGCAGGAGGAGCTCGAGGGCGTCCAGGAGGTTCCGGCCTTAAGTCTGAAGTTCGCCATGCCACCCGTCGCACAAGTATGTCTCTATATATCCTCCTCTTCCCTGCCACCCTTCTCCCCGTCTCCAGCTCATGCTGACCACACCAGCCCTCCTCATGGCTCCGCGCCGCAACAGACGACCACGCCAACCCCAACTGCCCCATCAAGATCGCGCACGGAACGACGACGTTGGCCTTCAGATTCCAGGGCGGTATCATCGTGGCGACGGACTCGAGGGCTACGGCGGGGAACTGGATTGCGTCTCAGACGGTCAAGAAGGTCATCGAGATCAACAGCTGTTTGTTGGGCACAATGGCTGGTGGAGCTGCTGTTCGTCTCCCTCTCCCCTCCTCTATTCTCCCACTTTCCGTCCTGGCCTCAGACCCAGCCATAGTCGGGAAGACACCCCATGAACGAGCTATACTAACTATGCCCTTAACAGGACTGCCAATACTGGCTCGCCTACCTAGGCATGCAATGCCGCCTGCACGAGCTCCGCCAAAAGCGCCGCATCACCGTCGCCGCCGCCTCCAAGATCCTCGCCAACATCGTGTACAGCTACAAGGGCCGCGGCCTGTCGATGGGCACGATGTGCGCCGGGGTCACGCCCTCCGAGGGCCCCGCGCTCTACTACATCGACTCGGACGGCACGCGCCTCGCCGGCAACCTGTTCTGCGTGGGCTCCGGACAGACGTTCGCCTACGGCGTCCTCGACGCCGAGTACCGCTACGACCTGAACGAGGAGGAGGCGCTGGAGCTCGGACGCCGGAGCATCCTGGCGGCCACGCATAGGGATGCGTATTCGGGAGGCTACATTAACCTGTATCATGTCAAGGAGGATGGGTGGGTCAAGCATGGGTTCAGCGACACGAATCCGATTTTCTGGAAGACGAAGCTGGAGAAGGGCGAGTTCTCGAATGTCACGAGTGAGCTGGTCTGAGGCCGCTGCGGAAAGGGGGGGAGGAGTGGGGCGAGGAGCGTAATACCAGTGGTACGATAGATGGGGCTTGCATCGAGGGGGGAGAAGGCTTGGAAGCGGAGTTGCATTACGGGACCTGGGGAGCCAAGGAACGGAACCTGCCTACCTGTGTACTTTAGTCTTCTGCGGAGAGGGACGGCGTATTAGCTATGGACATGATCTTGATCTCACATCTGCATCCCAGTCCGCAGGCGTATGGCCGTGCTGTTGTGTCCTGTGCTCAGATCCCCTGCAATCCTTCATCTTGCATTGTGGCTGGGATTCGGTGATGGGGATGGCGATGGCGACGCGAGGGGAGGAGAGGGAACGGAGACTGCAGAGCAGCAGCGCGGCGAGGAAGATGCAGTGGACGACAATATTGAGAGACAACGAGTAAAAAACTAAATAACAATCAATGTAAACCAATATAAAAAAAACAATATTGAAAAAGATATTAAAAAAGATATACAAAAAAAAGAAACAAAGAACATCCTGCAACTGCCGTGAATCGAACACGAACCTCCACCTCACGTTGACTTCGACATTCAAGTCATCGAATCTTGGAAGGGTGGAATCCTAACCATTGGACCACAGAAGCTGAGTTGTTCTTCTTCGCCTTCTTTCATCTTTTGATCTATTCTGAAAACGCTATTAATTTCGCCGTCTCGCTCTGCAGTCATGAAGCATGCCATTTCACACGCTCGTCGCTACCTACCAGTTGGATGGTTGATTCTGCGCGGTGAATCGTGACTGTGCCACTTCCTTTTGAGTTCTGGTTATTACTTCTTGTTGATCATCGCTAGGCAAACTTGCTATGCATACCCTTTTCCCCCTTTCTCACCTCTCTCCTAGAGCACGTGACACCTTCTTCTACCCCTGCCTGCTCTTCAAGATATCGCTTCTCACATCGTCTTCTTGTCATGGACTCATGGATATCCAACGCTAATTTCCGGGTGTGCACTGGGTCTGGAGGGGAGGCATCTCGTTCGTCTATGAGGTCCACCCTCGCATCGTGGTCAAGGTCCCAAAGTCCGGAGAGTTTGAGAGAGAGCAGTTTCATAAAGAACTCGAGATCTATGACATCTTCTCGCAACACCCGCCCTGCCCCTCTGTGGTGCACTGTTTCTTCTACACAGGCGACGGCATCTTCCTCGAGTACATGAGAGGTGTGACCCCTATTGGCAGTTGACCTGCATGTCTACTGACTACGTCACAAGATGGCTCGCTTTCTTCCAGGATACAAAATAATCATGTTCGGGACCAGCAAACGATGGTGGTTACTAAAGTGGAAAAGTTGGAACCTCTACCTCTGCGGAATGAATGGATGAACGACCTTGCTCAGGCCGTCGCTTTCCTCGAATCGCTCAACCTCGCTCATGGTGACCTACGCCCTGAAAATATCCTACTTGATCGCAACCGACTGAAACTGTCCGACTTTGATTGTACGGCGGAAATCGGGACGGATTTCGAAGCTTGCGTGGCCCCGTATGGAAGAGTGCTCAACAGCAACGAGACGGACCAAGGACGACGTGGATCTTCCGGCTTCTTGGGTCCTCGAACAGAGCAGTTCGCCCTCGGTTCCTTGTACTACCTCATAAACTACGGCTTTGAGGTTTATGGAGATCGATGCCTCACCGAGGATCCTAAGGAGCATGGACCTAAGGTCGTGGACTTACTCCAGAAGATGGAATTTCCGAAACTAAATGGTGATCCGCTGATTGACGACATCATCGACAAGTGTTGGCACAACAAGTATGCCGCCGTTGCGGAATTGGCCGCACACACACAGACGCTCCTTGCCGAAGGAACCAACAGGGAAGGAACTAACGCCAAAACCAACGACGAGGCAACCAACACTGAAGTAGCCGATGCCAGAGAACCCAATGGTGACAGCTGTGATGACGTGGATCAAGGCCACCCGGCAGAGGATTCCCCTTCGAAAAAGGCATTCTGTCAGAACTTAGAGAAGCGTGGACTTCTTCAGCTGCTCTCTTCGGGTGAACCTGAGCAACTCGGATTCACTTTCGAGTGGTATAGGCACAGCTGCTGAGACGGGAGACGGGATATGGACCATTTCGAGCCACGGGTCTGGTTAGGTTATATTAACTTTATGCTTCCAAGAGTTCTCTATATATATACAGTTTAATCCTTCTGACACCTATAACCGTTAACTTCCTAGAAAGCAGGAGTCGTAGATAGGTACTATACCTCTCAGCAAATAGTCGCAATATATTGATGGATCTGGACCCCATGTGCCGTACCAAAAATATCAAGTCAAGTCAAGCCACGACAGCGAGACTCAAGTAAGACTGCAAGTTATGGAGTGAATGGCTAGGAAAAATACGTCGACCTAATCCATTATTCATCTCTGCGTTTTGGATATCTTTCTGGGCTAAAAACTTGAAGTTTCTCGACTAACGCCCTTGCAGTGATTTTATATTGTTGCTTAAAGACATGGTATGCAGCTTTAGGGCAGGATTAGGGTGTACTTGTGTTACTGTTAGGCGTTACTATTAGTTGTTATGTGATTAGTACTAATAGGAGGTAGGACTTACTAAAAGTTCAGTTAAGATGGTAAGTACAAGGTAAGGTTAAAAGCTCGCGGTTTAGCTAAAATTAGGGCGTGTATGCGTTGCTGTTAATAGTTACTATTAGTTGTCACATGACTAGTAGAACTAAGAGGTTATACTTACAAAATAAATTAACATTAGAGTATTATTAGAAGGAAAGATTAAAAGAGGAAGCTTTGTTATTTTAATGTAATCTAAATCTAAAGGATTCTATTGTTTAGTAATAGGGTTGGGGTTACGATAGCTGTTGTTAAGACTGATACATAATATGATGCAAGTTATCACTTGTATGGATGTGAGATATTTATTTCCTAATGCTCGGTGTCAGCCTTTTGTTAGACCCAAGATTGTGTGGTTTCGTAAAAGTTCAGAGTATGGCAAGATATGGGCCTATTAATTAATAAATAAAATGAGAGAATATCTATCTACGGGTGGAGTTGTAGGGCTATATGTTGTGTGTGCAGTGTCGACTATTGTAAGTGGATATCCTGTAGAAATGAATGTGATGAAGCGCTTGATTGTAAAACTATATAATCTAGAGCAGCCCTCTCATAATATAGAGAGCCTAAAACAAAGGCTCAAAGCCCTGTGTGAATGCATAGAATCTTCCATGCATGCGCATGGAGATTCTCATGAATTCTCCAAGCTGAGAATCCCCGGGTGCCTACAGACAGACACCCACTTCTTTATTCAACATATCCAACAGGATATCTTGAGACGATCCTACGGAGTTGTGGAGTACAACACAATTTGACATATGAAAGAGTTGAATCGAATTGAATTAACTGAAAGGAAATGTGTTAAACTAACCATCCTTATACCTACCGCTCTCATGAAACCACACGCAAGTGGTTGCATCTCATCAGGACGTAAGATGGCATCTTCTCTCAGTCCCAGCCCCGTCGTCCGCGGAAAAGCTGTACGCAGCGCTTTGGCGAGGGCCCAAGGAGCAAATCACGCTGTCGAGACCTTGAATCTGTTACTTGACTTACTTGACGTCGACGAATGTCTTCTTGTTCTCAAGCTGAGTTTCTGAACTGCGTGGGCAGTGTGGTGGTACTGCTGGTTGTCGTGTACTGTACTGTAGGTACATATACGTCGACCTTCGCTGCCGTGCCTGCAACGGACTCTTCGACAATCAAAAACCAGCTTGACATTCCACGGTAACTGTCTATATTCGATTACAGAAGGCTCAATATGCCGAGCAAGCCAACCTTATTTGGCCATCTAATGTCGTCGATCTTCGAGGTTGACATGGGGTCGTAATTTCAGCTCACTGTCAATCTTGTCAATCATTCCTGAGATCGGTGTGTGGTTGGAGAGTAACGCCCTACGCGAGCTCATCGAGAGTTTGACGGCGAGATAAGGAGCATGGCAGATGGCTAAAGTAGTAGGGCAGGGCTTCTCGCCGATGGAGACGCCTCCCGCCGGTTAGCCTTGCGCCTGCGAACATCATCATCATCATCACTAAAGCGCGTGAGTCTCAATCACGGTCACCGCAAGAGGGGTAGACATCTTACTCCTGCAGAAGCACAGCTGACGCCATTCAGTTATCCCAGACGGCGACGAAACGACGACGGCGACGACGACGTCGTTCTTGTTCCACTCGAAGCGGACGCGAAGGTCGTGGTTTCGTTTCAGGCGATGAGCTCCGATGGTGAAGGAGTGTTAGCTATCGACTACAGACCTACGCACAGCAATTGCACTTCTGATTTTGGGGATCCGAACGGTGGCCTTGAAGATTTCGATGTCTCATATCGCTCTTGCTCTCGCTCTCGCTCTCATAGCCCGTCCCCTCACGGCCCGTCCCCTCGTTGATCCATCCGGCAGTGACCGGCAGCAACGGCGAAGAGCTCAAGTCGACTCCGACCTGAGCTCTTGCCAGCTTGGGCACGACATTTGAACTACTCATTGCTACATCTTGGCTACGTCTTGGCTTCATCTTGGCTACATCGTCGCTGCATCACTGAAAGTAAAAGGCCTCCGGCATCTCAGAATTGTCACGCAATCTTATGCGATGCAGTGTTATTTACCCCGTTGTTCCGTTGTACACAGGTACTCGAAGGCGTGGGGTTGGGCTTGGGGTTGTCATGTTGTGTTCGCCGATGGTGATTGTGCAAACGCGAGGAGCAAAGGTGTGATTGATTGGCTGGAGTCGGCGTTTGTTTGGCACTTTCACCGACACCCATCTCCTCGTCTTCTCCAACCGCAAAGGTGTCATATCATATTTCTCTTGGAGCGGTCATCTCTCACAATTTCTTGTATATCTTATCAATGGTACCATTCACAGGATATGTTACAATCCGGGGGCAGTTTGACATCACAGGCGATCACGACCACGACCACGACCACGACCACAACCACAACCGGGCTGCTGGGCTCGATCCGGACCCTCGGTGCATCTCACTCATTTGCATTTGCTTTTGCATTTGCTTTTGCTTTTGCTTTTGCATTTGCCATGGCTGTAGATCTCAGAAAGGCCTTGCGAGTATGGATCGAACGGGATTTTGCGTGTCGGGATGATTCAGCTCTTACAATATTCGAACGCGCTGTCTCCGCAATTCTGGCAATTGATCAAGGGGAGAACGCAGGGAGCAATCACCTTCAGATCGCAGTCGGCCTCGATATTCTACACAGTCACTGGCCACTCTAGGTGGACCAGACACTCACAGGCCCTAGCGATTTGAGACGAGTGCTGAGGGTTTTGGCCAGGCTCTTGCAAGGAACAAGCAGCGTCTCATGCATACTCCGTGCCTCATTCAAAGCTGCCATGGCCCCTAGCCTCACTTAAAGCGGCTCAAAGGCGGCTTCTAAGGGCTAAGTTTCTGGGCATCAACCAGCAGGGTAATAGCGCATTGTGGTCTATTCTTTCTAGTCAGGACCGTACACATTTTAGACGCTAAATAAGAGGTGTAAGGTTGAAATGGGGGTCTTCATGGCCATTTCACCATCCCTTCGCATGTGGCGATATCGATAGGATCACTCGGCAGACACAACAGCCAGAGATGTATATATGTCTGGTTCGTATCAGCATGGATGAAGAGATCCCTCCTTCAATCTATCAGCAACCGCTGCACTTTATTCTCGTGTCTCGCACCATTGGGATACAGTGATTCAAAATGGCAAGCGTTGTTTGGTCCAAAGGCGCACCGATTGCTGACAGCAACACCAGTCTTTCAGAAGACTCGGATTCTCCAGGGACCCCTACCGGAAAGAAAGGCGAAGATGTCACAGTCTCCGCCCTACCTCTCGCGGAACCTGTCAAACCACGAGCGTATTGGTGGGACAAAGATGAGAAACTGGAGCCGGATGCAATTGCTACTCAACTATCTGTCTACGATGACCCATCAATCGCAAAGCTTTACGCTCCAAGATCAGATTATGAGAACTTGCATCGCTTCGACCCGTCGGCCAGGTGGACTTGGCGTGAAGAATGGGTACGATCAGTATCTACACTATGACATGCACCTACTAATCTATGGCAGGCGTTGGTGCGGAAGATCGATATTAGAATTATGATCTTTGCATGTATTGCCTTCATGGCTCTTGAGTTGGATCGAGCAAATCTTTCACAAGCTTTAACCGACAACTTCTTGAAGGATCTCAAGATGAACACGAACGGTCAGTCACTTAAAGACCTGTGTTTACATCGAAGTCAAATAGAGGATAATCAATTCTAACTTTGATGCTTCGGCTTAGACTACAATTTGGGAAACACTGTCTTCAAACTGGCCTTCCTCTGTGCTGAGTTGCCGTCTCAGCTTGTCTCTAAATGGTTTGTTCACGTTGCCTAAACAGAGACTTCTGAGGATAGCTAACTATCTTGTAGGGTTGGCCCCGATCGCTGGATTCCTTCGCAGATGGTCCTTTGGAGTGTTGTAGCCGCATCTCAGTTTGCCCTACAAGGCCGAACTGGGTTCTTAGTTTGCCGAGCTTTACTTGCCATCCTACAAGGAGGATTTATTCCGGATGTTCGTATGCCTTAATTTCTGGGTTACAAGCACTCGCTAACACTTCTCTAAACAGATGATTTTATACCTCTCTTATTTCTACACGAGTCATGAGCTTCCAATCCGTCTTTCTGTTTGGTGGACTGCCATGTCCATTGCCGATATCATAGCCAGCTTCCTCGCCTTCGGTATCCTTCATATGCGTGGCATTTCAGGACACCCTGGCTGGAGATGGCTGTTTCTTATTGAAGGAATCTTCACTGGCGTGCTCGGCATAGCGGCTTTCTTCCTGATGCCTGCTAGTCCCACGCAGACAGCAAGCAGGCTTCGAGGCAAGAAGGGTTGGTTCACGGAACGCGAGGAAACCATCATTGTTACACGGGCTCTCCGTGACGATCCATCCAAAGGCACCATGCACAACAGGTCCGTCTCCCCACAAGTCTCCATATAGCATCCATCTCACTCACCTCCACAAAACTAACACTATCCAGACAACCCATCACCATTAAGCTCCTCTGGAAGTCCATCACCGATTACCATCTCTGGCCCCTCTACATCCTCGGCCTGACCTTCCAACTGCCAATGACCCCGCCTTCAAGTTACCTAACGCTATCCCTGCGCGCTCTGGGCTTCGACACATTCACGACCAATCTCCTCGTCATCCCCTCCCAAGTCCTGCATATCTTCACCATGCTCGGCATCACCTGGCTCTCCGAGCGAACGGGCAAGCTATCCTTAACCTCCTTATTAGGCCAGATCTGGGCGCTGCCGTTCCTCGTCGCGCTGTACGTCATTGACTCGACCAAGACAAACAAGTGGGTCATGTGGGTTATCATCACACTCCTCCTCAGCTACCCCTCCGCCCACGCCATCCAAGTCGGTAAGTGATTCCAGCCATACGCCCTTCCGCTCCCCTCCTCGAGAGCTTCACTAACCCCGTCCGCAGGCTGGAACTCGCGCAACTCCAACACAGTGCGCTCGCGCACCGTGTCGGCAGCCCTGTACAACATGTTCGTGCAGACGTCTGGCATCGTGGCTGCGAACGTGTACCGCGAGGAGGACAAGCCGCTGTACCGCAACGGCAACCGCGCGCTCGTGGGCGTCGTCAGCGCGAACGTCGTGCTCTATGTCGCCGTCCACTTCTACTATCGCTGGGTCAATGCGCGCCGGGATAAGATCTGGAATGCGTGGACGGAGGAGGAGAGGGAGGTGTATGTGCGGACGACGAAGACGGAGGGGAATAAGAGGCTGGATTTTAGGTTTGCTTATTAGACGAAGGAGGTGCTGGTGATGAGGTGGGAGGTGTGTGGGGGAAAAGGGAGAGGGGTAAGAAAAGAAAGCTGGGGTGGTGGTGGTAGATGATGGACACACTTTGGTGGATGTTGATGATTTTATGACGGCGGATTGGGTGCTTTATGACATTAGATTTGAAGCTAAATGATATCCTGTATAGTCTCGCTTCTCACTCATAATTAAACGCTTAAAAACCACAGCCGGATGTCATGTCGCGCTCTCATCAGTGACTAGACAGCAGCCTGCCAGCTCCAGGAGCTGGTCAGACACCAGATAGTTCATGGACTCTTACCCTCAGTGGCGCTCTCATCAGTGACGTGCTCTCATATCCTTGGTTTCTACAGGACTGTCGATGTTCTCATCAAGCAGCTTTTCAACAAGAAGGATGCTGCCCTTCGTGAGCGTGCTCAGAGATGGCCTGGATGATGTTCAGGGCACGCTCACAAAGGGCAGCATCCTTCTTGTTGGAATTGAAATGTCTCAGGCTTAATCTACGACGTTATAGTGTTGCGAATTTGAATCATTACTACAGAAGCATCTTTAGCTTATAGCTATTCTATAAAGATACATATTCTACAATGTAGAAGACATGAGGAATTACCAAAAGCGCGAGGGTAGCATATAAGGGGTACCTTTGTTCCTTGCAATAATTTAGGTCGCGTGTGAGCCATTTATTATTATGTAGGTAGAATAGCAGCCTAGCAGGAGAGTAATTTTCGGCATATGTATTAAAGTATAACTTATTTCTAAAATGTATGTATATATGTTATATTAAATTAAGCATTAATGCATATATCACCTTAAAGCTCAAGTCTATTAAAATACAAGCGAGCTGCCCTAAAGGATCCTACATACCAGATATAAGATATATTATATATATTTTTAATATAATATAATAATGCTAAACATTATTAATTACAATCCTTATTTCATTTTTATATAGCTTAGTATATTAAAATTTTTAACTATAACTAGACAGATATCCATTTTAAATCCCAAGATTCCGTTCTATAAACCTCACCGACTGCCTACCTAATCAGGCTTGGCGAGTGACCAAAAAATGTTCCCCCCAGCAACGAGGCCGGAAACCCCGACGACAACTAGCCAGCCACAGCTCGTCACAATAATGCAGCTCTGTGGTGGATTCGTGCGTCTTTTGGCCAGGAAGAGGGAGATTGTTGTCTTATATCTGGGAACAGTGAGAGGGGAGAGCGTGGACTGAAATGCCAAGGAGGATATGTTAGTAGTGCAATGCCGCATGCGGCGATGGGTGGGAGGAGTCGGAATGGAGGCGGTGCCTGGGAAGGTATTTAATGTCTCCTGTGATTCCTCTTTTCTTTCCTCTTCTTTTCTGTCCTATTCTCTTCTTCTTTTTTCCTTCTTTAATACCCTTTACATTTCGAGAAATCGCGCTCCTCAGCTCCTCAGCCATCCGCATCGCACACGCCAATGTCATACCCCTTCCCGTCACCATTTGACGCTCTAACCCCTCCAAAACACTCTGTCCACTCCAGCGAGAAAGAAGGCGCACCAATGTGTTTCACCGCACATCCCCGCGCCCACTACCACGACGACGTCTTCATGGCCCCGCCCCCGTCATCGTAGCGCGGCCCCGTCCCATCATCGTTGCCCCGCGCCGCCCTGTCGTCGTCGCTCCAAGGCCCGTCATGGTTGCCCCGCGCTCTGGCCCCGGCCACCCCGGCCGCAGACGCCGGTGAGTGCGAGGTTGGGTGTGCGGTGAGGGCTAGGCGTGCGAGGTGGTCCGAGGAGTGGGCTTGTGCGCTAAGATGGGGGATGCGGCCGCCCCGGTGGGGGAATGTATATAGGAGGGGTAGGAGGTCGTGAGGAGATTTTGTACATTGGTGGGGCTTTGGCAGTGGGAGTGGGAGAACGCGGTGTTCGGATGGATATGGGAGGTGGGACGGATGGTTGGGTATACGGTATTCTAGCCGCGTACGCGCATGCGTGGATGATGTACGATACACTAGATCTTGTATCTGTTATGCATGGAACATCCCATAACGAAGTTGATCTTGAATAGTCTATACATGCTAATTATACAATCTCATAACATCTGGGTATCTATCTATTGAGTTACACGATACCAACCCCCCGCCCCCAAAATCCCACCCCCCTCTCCCTCCGAATCAACCGACCACTTCCTCAAACTCGTAACATCGAGCCCAGTCCTCCATCCCTCCTCCCACATCTCAATCCCCGTCCACGCAATCATCGCCGCATTATCCGTACAAAGCGCCGGCGGCGGAAACACCAAATCCACCCCCCCAAACCCCCTTACATCGAGCATCTGCCTCAAAATATACTTCAGGAACCCATTCGACGCCACGCCGCCCGCCACCACAAGTGTCGATGTTCCCGCCATCGCTGGCGTCTCGAGCGCGAGCAGCACCCGCGACGCCAGGTGCTCGAAGGCGACGCGCATGGTCTCGCGCGCCAGCACGCGCCGCTCCGCATCCGTGATGTCAGGATTCCCCTCCACGACGCGCCGCACGGCCGCGCCCAGCCCCGAGTACGAGAACTCCATAGAATAGGGCTTGTCGCGCGACAGCGGCGGACGCAGCGTCCATCCGAACTCCGAGGTCCTCATCTCGTTGACGCCGTGTTTCGTGGCCGGGGCCTCGTAGGCGTAGTCCGCCGAGCCGCTGGGGAATGCAAACGCCTCGAGTAGCGGGCCGTACATGACGCTCTTCCCGTCCTCGAGGAAGGATGTAGGTAGGATGTCGCGTGCGCATTTGTCGATGACGTTTCCGACAGCGACGTCGGTCTTCTCGGCGAGGATGGTGTGGTTGACGAGGTCGCGCGAGTGCACGAGCATAGTGTTCCCGCCGGAGACAAGGAGCGAGAGGAAGGGGAAGCGCGGGGTGATCGCGGCGGCGGAAGCGGAGAGCGAAGAGACCAGCCGCGGCGTCAGGGCGTGCGCTTGCATGTGGTTCACGCCGAGGAGGGGGATCTGCCAGGCGATCGCGAGGCCTTTGGCCGTGTCCAGACCGGTCATCAGGTTCGATTGCATGCCGGGGCCGCGAGTGACGGTGATGAAGTCCGGGCGGGTGCGCAGGGTTGCGCCGTCGCCGCTGGGATTGTTAATCGGAACCGCGTTGGACCAGTTTATAAAGCCCCGGGGTTGTTCGGGCAGGCTCTGGAGGGCGCGGTTGACGAGGAGGCCGAGGGACTTCTGGTGTGATTCGAGCGCGATGAGCGGATGGACGCCGTGAAAGGCGCGGTTGTCGGAGGTGACTTTGTCGTGGAAGTGCAGGGTGCTCTTGTTATGGAGCTTTTCGAGGATGGCGACGCTGGTGTCATCGCAGGAGGTCTCGATCGCGAGGGTGAGGAGGGTGCGGCGCTGGGAGGGGAGAGGAGGGAGGATGCATCGCGTTCGTCTGATGAGGAGACATGACGACCTCATCAGGGTGGATTGGGATCAATGTTTGGTGAGGTGGAAGAACAATTGGAATTGTTCTTCTGGTGTTGTTGGTGTTGGTGTTGGTGTTGGTGTTCATGTGCATGCTGGACATTTTTTGGCGGTTGGAGTTCCGAGGGGTCCAGTTCCCCAGGTTTCGGGCGGGAGCTAGCACAATAGTGGTAAGAGGCGTTTGGGGTCTTCTGGGGTAGATTGCAGTGGTACGAGGATCCCCTTTCAACCTTGGAAGTGTATTCAGAAACTTTCATTTGGACTTATATTCGCAGAATGAAGATGAAAATTCGAGACCTCGACCTCGACCTCAGCGAAATTCGATGTTGATGAGGATCGGAATTGAGATTGGGATTGGGATTCTGATGGCTGGGCGCCAATACACAAAGAGGACATCTGCGCCGAGATCATAGGCCAACGGAAGTCAACGAAGATGGACCGTGCAGAATATCAAAGGAGCATTATTCTCAGAGCCTCATCTGCAAAAAAGACAAAAACTGTACCTACATCACCTATGTCCTGATTGTCTTGACTGCGCTTGCGATGGCGATCTTATCTCCCGAGGAGGAGGGAAGATGGCATCGTTTCCATATCGTTGCTCTGTTGATTTGCCTCGGGGGTTCAACATACGGTCTTACAATCAGTAGGCCCATACTTCAGCGTACGACGTCCTCATCGCGGTTGTCTACATCAAGCTAACCCGGTCCATACAGGTGTCGCAATACAGGCTCCTTGGGCTGAGACGCTTCAGTTTTGGTACCCCATTACGACAACATGCTTTCAGTTCGGTACGGCGTTTGTGTTGTTGAGCCTTGCATGGGGATTGGCGCCTGTCTTCAAATACTGCATCCCGTCCTCGAAACATGTTTCCGACGATGCGACGAATATCCGACCTAAAATATCAAGACGAATAATACTATCGACCATCTCGCGGTTGGCTCTGGTGGTCGCGTTCGAAGCGTGGTGGGGAAGTTATGCCATATATTATGCTCCGATAGAGGTTTACCTCTTATCCCGCGGATTCATTTTACTGGGATGCCAACTTCTCTTAAGGTCTGGCAGCTCTTGGAGATCGAGACCAATCTGGTGCTCAGGGTTTATGCTATTGACCTCGGGGGTAGCCGCGTACAGGCCAGGTCTGCCCTTTCCACGGCTGGTGATATTCGCGTCTATTGGTTCGTGCATTTTTGCGGCTGTCTGCATCTTCTATATTGAGCAAGTTTCGAAGGCCCTTGCTTCGACTTCGAAAGGAAAATATATTCAGCTTGATCCTCGAGACAGCCATAATGATACGAGGGCAGCGCATATTCTTGATGCAGGCATCCTGTTGAATCTTAGTTACTGGACTTCATTGCTGTCCTTTTTGTTACTTATTCCTGTCGTACTACTTTCTGGCGAGCTTGGGCATATATGGCGAAATTGTTACTTTCTTGATGTACCCCTGTTTTGGGTCATTCTTACTGCTGGCGGCCTATTTCGATGTATATTGTTGGTCTCGACAATACTGCTCATCAACGCTACTTCTGTATTCGACACTGCCTTCTTCGTTGTGCTTATTAATGTTTCGCAAGTGGCACTTTTGTCATACTGGGAGCTCATCTTGTCACAGAAGCTTGGACTTCTAAGCTGTCTCGCTCTGGTAGCATGGCTATACCGGGATGCCATTTCCCAGTTCGCATCTGATTTGGTCGGCGCCACGGAAACTCCGCGATATGGGAACTCCATCCAAAAATTATCTCGACGATCTCTGATCATAGTCACGGCGATGGCTCTTGGGCTCATTGGAGTCGTCAGAATTGTTCAGAATTTCGACAGTCATAATGGAATCGATAACACTCATATTCCTCTGGGAAAGGCTATCGGTATCATAGACGCGGAACATCCGCTGTTGAATGGAACAGAGGCATATCTTGGCCAACGTCCTCATGGCCTTGCATATTCAGATCTCGAGCTGCTTACTCAGGAATGCAGAGGAACTTATGAACAGATGGAACATATGAGGAATGTTTCAAAGTGCCTTGAATTTTTGTCAACAGGCGAGAGCCTGTACCTGAAGAACATCGACGGCAAAGATCCGTCGCTGGATTCCAAATATACCTATAATAACGGACATGAACAATATAAAAAGTGTCCCGCTGAAAGGATAAAATATCACATCTGGTGGTCCGGGCCGCCGACATGGCGGATTGAGCTTTTCATCAAAGGGTACCTGTTTACTCAGGATTATCTCTGCGCTCACCTGCTTATATGGGTCAATATGGACAATAACCCAGGAGCAATTGAAGTCTGGCGCGAGAGTCCATATTTCCAGAAATTCCTTCCATTGGAGGAAACTGGCTTTGTAAGGCTGATGGAATGGAGGCTTCCGGAGGGCGTTGTGCTATCAAATGACGTAAATGAGCGTGACGCAGCGCGGTACTACGCAGGGCACGAGCACACAGGCGCTTTTCAGGAAGGCGACGAACCCGTGTTAGTCGCCGATTCCGTGACACGATTCAGAAACTGGGAAGATCTTCAGATCCACAAAAGAAACGAAGAACTACAGATCACGCACTTCCCGGTCGCCGCATCCGACGCAGCGCGCTTGACGATCCTGCACCGGCACGGAGGCGTCTATATCGACGTCGACATGATCCTGCTGCGCGACATGGCGCCGCTCGTTGCATCCGGGCTCCCCTTCGCCGAACGCTGGGGCTCGCACGAGGAGAAAATCTATTACAACAACGCGGTCGTGTCGCTGCAGAAGCAGTCGGCCATGTCATCGTATCTGCTGCGCGCCGGGACGCGAATGGGATATGTGTACCACTTCATCGCGCTGGCGCGCATGCTGATCAAGGAGGGCATGGATGACCGCAGCATGCAGGGGTTGCAGCGCATGGAGACGGCGTTCTTTGACCCGATTATGGGGGAGATCGATGGCCTGACGGTGGGGAAATGTACGGTGCCCTGCCTTACTGCCTTTGAGGATATCTTTAAAGCGAGGCCGGCGAGGAGGGAGTGGGAGAGCTTTGATGGGGAGAAGGTGCCGGGGAGGGGGAATAATCGCACGCTGGAGAATTTTTATCGCGGCGCTTATGCGTATCATATGCATAATAAGGTAAGAGCCCTTGCATTGTGAGATAGGAGGTGGAAGATGCTGATGATTACAGTGGAATATGAGATATGAGGCTGGATCGTGGTTGGATGTTATTTGTCGCGCCCATGATGAATTTTTAAATGGCGAGAGGACAAATGCTTATGGCGAAACATGGAAGGCAGGTCCTATCAGGAGATATGGGGAGTGAGCGGCGTGTAATATATGTGAAATAAGACTGCTCAAATAGAGTAGAACGAAGCAAAGGTATTGAATTGTCCAACAATATATGGGGTATATCGTGCTCGGATATATGGTAATTTGGATCAGGGCGTAGGTGGCGAAGAATTGGGGTTTTAACAAGGGGGAGATATAATGGACGATGATAATAGAAATAGTGATTGAAGGACGGCCGCTTGCTGAAAATAGGAGGGCCGTCCCGACCCTAAGCCAACCTTATTTTAACCACATCTCCTACAGAGAGACAAACGATCATTTACACCTTCAAACAATGCTTAAGAATATCTCAAAGCACAAATTCTCAATGAGATTATCTCGTCCCAGAGGCATTGAGCCCAGTCATGTATCTCCAACAACCAATATCAAGCTATCCCGCAGACTTGAGAGCCTTCACAGACGCCCAAGCCTGAATGATGGCTGTGGAACACTGTATGAAGCCAAACACAATCGTGAGGAACAGAATAAGGGCGGCTATCCAAAAGGTGAACCACTGGACCTTTTTCCGATCGTCATGCCACAGTCCAGAGACTGTTTTAGGCTCAGACTCATCAAACGCCTGCTTCAAGATGGTAATTCGATCTCTCCAGAATTTGAATTTCTCAATGTTTCTGCTTCGTTTGTTGAGCTGTCCGCATCTTTGAGCCAGTGGATCAAGACCGTTTTCCTTCTGTACTTTGGCGAACCATTTCTTGACTCTTTTATCACGCTCAGGAAAGAGAAGTGCTAAGGTGCGAAGAGTTTCCTCGACCAATTCTTGATCGAGGAGAGAGCTATGAAGTCAATCAGACACTGCTAGCGATTGGTGTAATGATGGGATATTGACAACGATCCATCCAGAACATACTTACTCGGGAGACATAGATTGCACTTTCAGAAAGGCTGCGTGATAGAAAATCGTTACAACTGTGTCGTCTTCCTTCATCATCAGATGATCAGCGAGGTTACTTGACCAACAAATCTCAATTCCAGCAATTCTCTCCAGATTCATCGCATTGAAGAGCCTTGGAAGCTTAATATCGACTTCTTCGAAGTTGGTGGTGAACTGCGCCTTGACATGGTCCTTGATCTTGCAATCTGGTGATCCAGACCATTCAAGCACTGTGCCAGGCGGTACGAAATTTTTAACGTGTCCGATTGACAGCATACAAACTAATCGAGCGGCAAGAATCATACACGCTTCAAGTGCTTCGTCGTTCGCCGGGTCTGCTGAGGAGGACAGGGAGCTACCAAGCTTTGCGACGAAAGATTCTGATGAGATGCCATCTTTCTTAAGGATGGCAATGGCATTTAAGATACCAGCGTATGTATCCAACACTGGAGACATCTTTGGGGCACAACCTTGACATTGTGGCATAAACCATTGCAGGAAGTACGCATCCAGTCCTTGAACAATGTGCGGATATTCATCTTTGGACAGATCAACGGAGAAGATAGAACTCGCAATAAGTCTGCGCGACAGTTGAGGAAGTACCGGAGAAGATAATTTCTCATCAAGCAGGCACGCCGTCTTAGTGGGTCTTGGATGAGATGCCATAATTCGAAGATAAAGGTTTTCAAGAATGAAGAGAAGACAGCGACCTTCACTCAGTCATTGCAACATATCAACATGCTATGAGTCGCAACGAGGCTCTGCTCAAATATACCGACCTTATCCAGGCCACGCTTAAGATGCAGTTCAATTAATGCAGAGGAGGGTGCATAATGCCTCCTCGGCATTTCCAAAAAGGAAACTTTGGCAAGGCTGAAGCTGCTTGTTGCATGGATACAGCCTGGCCCCCACCACTCAAGTACAAGTGTGCGTTTCACTGCATAGAACGACGTGCATACTGCTTTGCATATTCGAGGCACAGCCACCACGAAATTATTCGAGTATCCTTGGGATGGTGCGCTCCAGTCTCTAGGATATAGTCTCCGTACCCCGCTTCTCTCCGATAGCAATCCATCGACAGCACATACTCATGGAATTGTTCGTTCTAATGCTGTTATACGCACGCAGCAGAACAACTGCTATAGCACACCAACTTTCATCTTCTGATATCTGGCAGACTGTTACACTTGTCATAGACATCTAACGTGCTATGAATGGCCGATTGTGGCTTACATTCAAGGCTTGATCACTAAGCATAGCAGGCAAATAGAGCGCCTAGATCATGAACAGCACAGACGGTTGGAAGAATTCCGAGAAATCAGTGGGAGAGGAATGCCATTTCCTCAAAAGGCGGATGAATCGAGTTAGAGTCTTTCAAGCAATCGGACCTGCTCGCGAGGCATGGCTCCGTCTTGAGCCACACATATTCCAGAAGATCAACGACCATAAAGAGGAAATAGAACGAGGAGTCAAGCAATCATCTGGATACGCCATCAACCTTTATATGGCTGGCTCCCGGCCTCGCACGACCCTGCCAACTATCTTAGTCTCTTCTGCTAATAAGAAAGAACGGAAAGCAATTAAGGCCATAATAGAGTCGCTGCTCAAGGAGCTTCCAGTGAACCCTGGTATTCAAGTAAAATGCTATGCTGAGGTACCAGCAATTCTCGCAGCAGATGAAGAACTTCCCTACACCGTTCCAAGGAATTCATCCCATGGAATCACCATCCAAGGAAGTCCGACATCCCTTTGCGGCGCGCAGATAGTGTCTGGGAAATCTCTTGCCACTCTCGGTGGAGCGATATATCTCAAGGATGGCAACAATGTCACACCTTTTGGACTCACGGTGTTTCATGTGGGAACTTACAGTGAACCAGTCGAAGGTCCATCTCAAGGAGATGATATTGTAGACTTTGCTTTTGATGAATCTGGAGACGAATCTGACGACGAAAACGACGAAATTTTGGAGATGGCTAGCAAGAGTAAGTGCAAATCCAAACTTAAACTATGCTTGTATAATAATATACGCCATGATTTAGGTAGTTTGTCCTTCTCGAGAGAACCTTCGGAAGAATCAGATGAGCGCAACAATGATAGGGGTCTCTTGGAGAGCCCTAAGTTATTACCCAAGCCAAGTCTGAAAAGCTTGCCGCAAACAACTTTGCCATCTCCTGTTGGACAAGCCGAGAATGATACAGGACCTTCCAGCAGTCCTCCCAGCGGCCTCGACTACCAGCTGATTCCACTTCACGATTACCGTCCTTGTCCTGTTAATCAGTTCACGCTCAAAAATCAAAGTTTCATTCAGCCGAAATTTGTTGCGAGAGAAGCGAAAGAAGTACAGATTTGGGCAGCAACAGGAATGACGGAACCAGTTCGCGGAAGGCTTTCGCTCTCCCCCTACCTACTGAAACTACCAAGTTATTCATTACAGAAGTTTTGGGTGGTAGACTTGGAAAGGAATATAAGTGAGTGACAAATTGCAATATTCTGCACGTCTAGCATAGCTAATATGCCTTACAGTGCTGGGAGACAGCGGCTCCTGGATTGTAGATGCCCTAAGCAATGTCTATGGGCACATTGTTGCAGCAGTCCCAGGCTCGTTTAGAGCATATATTTTACCTCTTCATCGGATATTTGAAGACATTGAAGCTTCGACTAAATGCAAGCCTTCATTGGTTTGTGAGAGTGATACTCATCCCGGAGGTATGTATTTCTTGGTAAAATTGAGTTCTTCTTTGTAGTCTCTAAATCATGATCTAGAAGAATCGCGACTTTTTATGTGTCAACCGTCCGATCTCAGTTCTAAGGGAAAAGATCCAGATTTTGACAATGGCAATGCAGGTGGTACACGACGCGTTATTGCGACCGCTGCAATGAAAACGGCACTACCTACCAAAGCATCCTTCCAAAATCCAGAACAAACCCAAGATGAACAGAACATTCATACGCGTGTCGAAACCTACATTAGAAATGCTAAAAGGAAGGATACTATGATAGCAATAGATGGTGAATCCAACAGCAGCCGTGACAGCAGTGACTCGTCAAGCAAGCTGGATGATATATGGGATTGTGAACCGGCCGATAAACCATCTACGAGTGCATCGACTAGTAAGACTAAGTCGACGAGTGAGAGTGCATCAACTACATTCGGACGACGTTTTGGGCTACCACTCTCCGTTGTTTTCGAATCTCGATCTTCAGCCTCGCAGCATTCTGGTCAAAAGACTCAAAACCCCTCTCTACAATCTCCGAAACCACCACCAGAACCAGCTATACCTACAAATAGCAGCAGACCAACATATATAGACCCACAATCACCCTTTCCATCGCCAGGGTACAATCCTGCATTACCAACTAATAATGGTCCCCGGATAACACATCAAAATCCTCCTTCATGGGGAACTACTGCTTCAGGTCCTTCGACGATACCGCCGCACTATTATGCCCCAACGACGGCTGATATGGAGGCAAATCCCTTCTTACCAAGTCCCTCCTCACGAAATTACTATCCTCCTGGCTCTGCCTATCCTCTTCCTGGCTCCGGCTATATTCTCCCTAGCTCTACCAACCCTCCTGGCGCTGCCTATCCTGCTGTATCTGCCTATCCTCTTCCTGACTCCGGCTACACTTTCCCTAGCTCCACCAATCCTCCTGGCGCCGCCTATCCCCCTGGATCTACCTATCCTCCTCTTGGCTCTGCATATCCTGGCTCTATCCATCCTCCTCCTGGCTCTGCATATCCTGGCTCTGCATATCCTCCTCCTGACTCCGCCTTTGACATTCCACGCTATGCAGCTCCCGCGGGCGGCTATGCAGCTCCATATGTCTATTATCCTCAAGGGACTTCAATACCTACTCCTCCTAGTCTGACTGGATACCACATTGATATTCAATCTATGATGGCGCAGGCTTATGCCAATGGCGTGACAGCTGGCATGCAGGCATCAGTTCTAAGACCACAGTCTATACCCGTTTCTCAGCCGGCTGATCACAATAGGAGCTGGCAAGTTGATGCGGAAATGGAGCGACAGAGACGAGAGGCTCGAGAAGACGATACTGCACGTAACAATTTACAAGATGCACGCAGAGATTTGGACGCTGCACTTAAAGATTTAATCAATGCGCGCAGAGAGATCAACGAAGTACGGGAAGATCTCGATAATTTTTGGCTGCGGGATATATATGAGGAAATAGATCGATTGAAACGGGGGGACGATGAGCGCTTTGGAGGCGACAATGGCCGCACTCGCCGCCGCCGACCTGTGGATATGCCCATGCCCCAACGGAATTATGAGCAGACAGGAACACAGCAGGCTGGCCAAGACGGTCCCAAATTTGAAAGGACTTCCGCTGGCGGTGTTTTTGGACAACAAGCAAATCCTCCAGGAAATACGACGACAAGAACCCTGCCCCTGCACAAGAGATTCTGGAGACCCCGCAGTCATGAGAGGATAACTGCGCAGGAGCATCCCCCCGAAGACCCTATCGACATCGGTATATTTAGGCCACGAAGCCGTGCAGAGGCCGAGAACGCGAGAATATGGTAATCCGGTTATGGGCACTTAATCTTTACAGGCGCAGTGATCCGGCGGTATCGGTGTTAGGAGCTTCTTGATTTTTGAACTTCAGCGACGATGGCATGTAGTTTCTGGATTTGCTGGCGGTGAACATGAATTGCTCATACAGACTTGAAAGGGGGTTCTATGGCGCATTATGTATCTCAACTACAACTTTGCTCTGCTCCCTCGATGCTAAAACAAGCCGAGCTTCATTCGTCCATCAAGCAGAATTTTTCTATTGAATGTGCTTTTTCGAAGACAAGAAGATCAGTTACGATAATCACTTGAAGTTCTCAGGCATAACAGGGGATTTCAAGCAACAAGAGATATTTTGAAATTCCTTCCTCCAACGCCAACTAATCTCTACCTATCTAAGCACCATCTATTTCTTCTCACCATACTTCTCCCACCCAATCAAATTCAAATTGTCCACCTTCTCCAACACGCCATCAGCCATCTCCTGCTGGTACGCCTCCATCTTCGTCCTAATCTTCGCATCACTGGCCCCCAAAATCCTCAACGCCAACAACGCCGCATTAATACTATTATTAATCGCCACCGTCGCCACCGGCACCCCGCGCGGCATCTGCACAATACTCAGCAAGCTATCCATCCCATCGAGCGTGCTTCCCTTAACCGGGACCCCAATAACCGGCAGCGCCGTGCTGGCCGCCACCATCCCGGGCAAGTGCGCGGCGCCGCCCGCAGCCGCGATGATCACCTTGTACCCGTTCGCGGCGGCCGTCTCAGCGAAGGCGGTCATGCGCGCGGGAGTGCGGTGCGCCGAGGTGATGTTGACGGAGAAGGGGATGCCGAAGTCGCGGAGGAGGGCGATGCCGGGCTTCATGACGGGGAGGTCGGAGTCGGAGCCCATTGTGACGGCGACGACGGGGGCGCCCAGGTATTGCGGCGACTCGGGTACGAGAGGCAAAACGAGGGTGGTGGGGGATTTGCGCTCAGCGCGGATGGAGTCGGCGAGGGCGATGAGAGGCGCGATGGAGGCCTCGACGTGGGACATGGAGGGGCCGATCACGGTGATGTGGCCGATTTTGCGGCCGGGCTTGGAGGCTTTGCCGTACATGTGGAGGGAGGCGTTGGGGAGGGCGACGGCGGCTGAGAGGAGGGCCTTGTGCGAGTCGGGATGGGCGCCGCCGAGGATGTTGAGCATGATTGTGGCGGGGATGACGGGGCTGATGGTATTCTTGGGGAACGAGGGCATGAGGCCGAGGATGGCGAGGAGTTGGGATTTGTATTGGGACATTGTTGGGCAGGCTTCGATGGTGTAGTGGCCGGAGTTGTGGGGACGAGGAGCGATTTCATTGACGACGAGAGAGTCTGATGCACGTTAGGATAGTTCTGGATGATCGAGGTAGAGAGACTTACCATTTTCCATCACAAAAAGTTCAACGCCGAAGACGCCTTTGCCCCACAGACACGACACGGCATCACGCGCAAGAGTTTGTGCTGCTGCGCGAACCTTTTCTGACACTCCTCTTGCTGGCGCATATACCAGCTTGCAAACGCTGTCCTCATGAATCGTTTCCACTGCCGGATACGCGATTGTAGATTCCGGGCTATCCAAGCCATCCTCCGTCTTCACAACCATAACCGCCAGCTCCATCTTAAAATCGGCCCACTTCTCTGCATACAGAGACTTGCCCTTCAAGACCTCCAATGCCTTCGTGATATCCTCTGGCTCCACAATCGGATAGTTTCCCCGCCCATCATAAGCATCCTTCCTCGCCTTCAGCATATACGGGAATCCGAAATCCCTGCCCACGGCCTCCAGCGCCCTATGCGTATCCGCAACCGCCACGCTCTCCGCCACGCTGACCCCATTCTTCATCAAATGCTCCTTCTGCGCAAACTTATCCTGGATCGTGCGGATCGTCCTCCAATGCGGCTGCACCTCGACCCTCTTCGTAATCTTCTGGCCATCCACCACCAGCTCGACGCCCTTCTCCTCAATCTCCTCGAGGATGTGCGTGTCGACGTGCTCGATCTCGACGGTCAGGAGGTCGCAGTGGCGCGCGAGCTCGCGGATCTTCTCGGCGTCGATGAAGGACCCGGCGATGTGCGCGTTCTTCGCGTTCACTTGCTTTGCGGGCGAGTTCTCGGCGTCGAGGATCACCACCTTGACGCCTAGTGGGTTGGCGGCTTCGCAGAGCATTTGCCCCAGTTGGCCGCCGCCGAGGAGTCCGATTGTGCGGTCCATCGTGAGGAGGGCTGTGATGCGGGGAGTGATCGTTTGAGAGTGAGGTAATGAGCCAATTGGTGGTCAGGTCTGGCAGCAACTGCCAAAGAGTTTCGAGAGTATGATTGAAACTTTTGCCCAAGCAATCAGATTGAGTGAGATGCTCGCAGTTGGATAAATCTAGTGTAAATCTAGTGTCGTGCCCTTATAGTGACGTTGGTTGCGGGATAAAGCGGGGGGATTTTTTATTCTGCCGACTTCATAATTCTGCATTCGGCTCACCGCTTTTCTACTGCTTCTCAACTTTCTGAAGGCGTATTTGAGGCTCAAATACGGGAGATAAGACAGTCGATAGTTGAAAGGAACGTCTTCTGCAGCAAGCCTACAGCCTCAAACTGTCCCAGAATCTACAACAACTCCAGAGTCTACAACAACACTCCTGAAACCCAGGGACTGAGGGTTTCCATCTTGCCGACTAAGCTATACACCTCGCTGAAACCCAACCTGAATTATCACGAGGCAAAAAAACGATGGAAGCATTGCAAAATTGTTGTAACTAGGGTATTTTCATCAATTCTAGAAAACTCTCTACGGTCTGATCTCCCACATCTTGATCTTGCCTTGCTCGTTGCCAATAGCCAACAGATCACTACCTGCGTTGAATGCTACAGAAGTCACTCTTCCAAGCGGCGTCTGGACTGTCGGCCAATTTCTGTATACCGTACAGCTTGGAAGATGGATCAACCGCAGAGCATCCCTCTTCCACTTGCTTGAAATAACCAATAACTGGCCATCTGGACTGATCTCCAGGCAACTGGTCGGCGTCGTCAACTGCTCAAGCACTCGTCTTGGCTCAGGACGTTCTGGAATCTTGACGACTCCCTTCTCTACCCACGGCTGTCGATCGTAGATATTAACGATGCCACTCGACGATCCAATGATCACCCATCGATCACCACCAAGCTCTTTCTGTCCAGTCTTTCCACCCAGAGTAAGCACCGAAGTACCCACTGCACCATGGTCATGCCAGAGAGCAACAAATGACCTGCTTTGAATGCTCCATTCTCCAACCTCTCCTCCCTTTCCTGCGATAGTCATACCTTCACCGTCTCTCCACCATGCAAAATCCGCAACGCCATTTCTTCCTTCAATTCTTGCCGCTGCTATCCACTGGGTAGTGTTGGCGTCAAGAACATTCACTATTCCGCCTCCCTTCTTAGACGAGGCGACGAGGCCCATATAGCGTCCGCATGGAGACAGTTTAAAGCGCTCCATAGTCTTTTGCTCGTCCTTTTGTCCATATACACGAGTGACCTTGGCGATATTGCCTGTCTCCAGGTCCCAAGTATGGAAATAATGGCGGCGACCCGAAAAGAATATCTTGTCGCCAGCTGGGCCGAGGAAAGCGGAGGTATATAAAGGTGTGTGTTTGATATGAACGGATGTGAGTAGCGGATGTGGTGTCGGAAGGGAATCTGCTGAAATGTGATGGAGGTAGAGAGTTGATGCTGGGCCGGAGGAGAGGAGAACAGGATGTACTGGATGGAATTGGAGCGAGTCGATGGAGGAAGGCTGGACCATGGGTATATCGCGAGTCCGCTGGATAGCAACGACTTCCGGACGCAGCTTGCCACGTTTTGAAGCCGCAGAGGCGTTGATGAGAGAGCTCGAGCTTCGGAGAAGTTGCGCGAGCGGCTGAGCCGAAAGTGACTCCTCGTCCATATCCATATCATCCTCCGACGAAACAGATGATGCTGACGATCTTCTCCGTCTCTTCGCTGGCGGTTCTGATGCAGACGCCCATTCTGGCACAGGATTTAATCGTTGAAATTGTCGCCTTAATCTTTTTGCATATTCGCGCCCCGAAACTGTATCCTCTGCCTCGCTAACGCGCAACTTTCGTAGTCGTGGATTCCCTGCGAGGGAGATAACTAGTCTATCATCATCGCTGTCTTCCCATGCCGGCGCATCTCCATCTGCTTGCTCGTCGTCTGAGCCTGGCTGTGGTATTAAAGCGTTTGCATGCACCGCAGATGGTCCTGCATCCAAAAAGAAAAGCTATAGGACGTCAGCACGAGTTCGCGGAGAAGAGCGCGAAAGGAGCCGTACCTCAGCATCGTCAATGGTTTCCAGGTTATCCTCTTCCTCCTCTTCCACCACATCCATTTCCTCGGGCTCCTCCTCAAAATCTGCGCCATCGCCGCCTCCAATATCTCTCTCGAGTTGTGTCATGAAATCCGCATTATCTCCGAGAACCAGCCTGTTCAGCGCCTCCTCATCTTCATCCTGCTCCATCGCATCCACGCTCTCATTGTCGCTCTCAGCTTCGCGCTCTGGTTGAGATTTCGGTGGCGCCTGTTCCGGAGCAGCCTTGTGGCCCTCGGAGGTCTTCCTTGATCTTTGCCGCGCCATTATGTGTGGAAGAATTCGAAGGCGCAATTGTGCAATTGTGGTTATGCCTTCAACTTTTTTTTGTGTTTTTCCGGAGATAATCTTTGGGGATCGGCGCTAGGATTTATGTGGTCCGTGCGTGGCATTGTCCAAAGTTCGCATCTCCTCCTCGGTCGTCGTGGAACGCGTAGAACTGAATATGCAATAGCTTTCCTAAGTACCTATATATTTCTTTGTGTTTATTTTTGTTTATTTTTGTTTATGTATTTATGTATTTATGTCTAATTCATGTCTTTACTATTTACCTGTTCCTTCAATTCAACGTTTAACTCTAGAACGTTAACAAGACGCAAGGGTTGTAAGACCTTAAATGTTCTCTTGTTCTACTTCTTCTTCTTCTTCTTCTTCTTCTTCTTCTTCACAGTAGAAAAGTGCGACTATCGTCATTGCTATATTTCTCCGTTTCTTTCATTTTATATGAAGATGCTGTACAACGTCCGGATTGTTCATGTCAGTCGCGGTATTTCACCTGCAGGAGTTCGTGACACAGGAGTCCGGAGTCCGGGACAGGACACAACAAATATATATGCCCTCTCGAACCCCATATCATGAAATTTTTACTTTGAAACCTACCGGCGTTCAGTGCTTCGAGTAATATCTCCTTCTTCAAAATGCTAGATCTCGAATTAGACCGCATCGACGTCCATTGTCATGCCGTACCACCGGGATACCGAGAGTATCTGATCAAGAATGGCTATCAAAATCCAGATGGCTGGCCCGTCATACCTGTGAGTGCCAACCAGTTTAGCATCCTGGAGAAGAAGTTCACATTCCCAGGCATGGGGTCCAGAAGAACACATCGAGGTGATGAAGAAAGCTGGCATAACCAAATCAATCCTCAGCATCAGCTCTCCCGGCACGCATCTCAAGCCTGGCAATAGCGCTCTAGCTAAAGAAATAACCCGTCGTACCAACATCGAACTATCCCAGGCCTGTTCAGCATATCCTCAACAATTCGACTTCTTCGCCTCTTTACCACTCCCCGAAATCGAAGCGTCGATCGAGGAGATAGATTACTCCCTCGACTGCCTCGGCGCCAAAGGCTTTGCCCTAATATCCAATGCCAATGGTATCTATCTCGGCGACACATCGCTTGACCCTGTCTTCGAGAAATCAACCAGCGAAAAGCGATCGTCTTCATTCATCCAACGTCATGCAACGTCCTGCGCCATGACGACGGCCTCAGCCGGTCCGCCCCAGAAGTCCAGATAATAGCACCGCTCCCTCAGTTTCCGCGGCCGATGATGGAGTTTATGTTCGAAGGAACGCGCGCTGTCATCAACCTCCTGCTCTCTGGGACCGTTGCGAAATACCCGGATATAACGTACATCATGTCCCACTGCGGCTGCGTCTTGCCGCCCCTGCTTGAGCGGATCTCCTGCCTGTCAGCTCACTTAAGTGCCGCAAATGATGGAAGTAATCAGGCACAGGATTTGCGGGACTTGCTGAAAACAAGGTTATATTTCGATCTCGCGGGTTTTCCGTTTCCAGACCAGATCCATGGATTACTTGGCATAGTAGGACCGGAGCGGCTGGTGTATGGGAGCGACTACCCGTTTACTCCGGAAAAGATGGGGTTGGAATTGGCCGACAAGATGGATCGGGGAATGAGTGTGACCTTTGAGAAAGAACAGATCCAGGAGATCTATCAGGGGAGCGCGAAGAAGTTATTAGGCCTCTGAATCGAGACGTTACCGATGTTGCACGTATATACGTTCTCACCGCGAACTTGAAGCAAAACCATACTCATTTTCACGATCCTGAGTCGTACGTTGTTTCCTCGATTGCGTCTTACTTTCTCTGTTGGCATCATACAGCCAAGGCCACACGACTTGCCTTTCAACTGGATGCGTTCAAACTTAATGACTGGTAGCTAAAGCTGGCCACAAAAAAATAGGACAAGGAGAAATTGTGGCTCTAAATCTTGTAGGGCGTTAGCATGAGATGTCTATGTTAGGAAACCGATACGCAATATCTAACAATCGCGGAGTTTTCAATTGATCATCTGTCAAGGAACGGTTTGACGATTTCAAGCTATACCCGTCACTAAAGCGAGCTTAAATTTGATGCATTCCTTTTGTGAAGAATAAACCTGCCATTGAAAATGCGCACGTCATCTAAGAGCCATTCATGATAACTACCATCACAAAGCTATGTGGTGTGCCTGTGGTGAGATTAAAGTTTGCATGCGGCGAGATCAACAGTTACAGATCGCTAAATCAACGGCAGGCAGGATTACACAGGGTAAAAATTAAAATCTTATGGTAGGCTATTATTACAACCAAATTAGTCTAGTCTAGATGCAAACCTAGTGACGTACAATTAATCCATGCTTATAGGACGTATAATAAATTGATAAATTGGTATTAAATGGTGCAGATCATTAATATTATAAGCAGAAGTGAATTAGTTGAGACGGAAAATTATTAATTTATTATGCTTCTTCGTTCCTACTTGCCTTCTTACAGAAGAAAAGCAGTTGAGATAATTATCTCAATTCTCAATTCTCAGCAATAACAGCTATGGCTCTAGGTATTATTGCTTATAATAACTTCGTCACCACCATCTTCAGATCCCCTGATCTACCTAAGCAAACCCAACGCCTTATTATGCTCGACCTCTAGGCCATAGGGCGAGCTGATGATCTCCCGCAAAGACATTCAGTTTATCTTCTTGAAAGAGCCGCATCGAAGGATTATAGTATTGTTACGCGTTTTATTCCTCCATACTGCTCAACTGTAACCTTCTACAAAGATACAGTTGGATTTGTAACAGTCTCGAGGCTTGACCGCATCTTCAATACCAACTACGTGCGTACTGCAGCTGGCATTGATTTTACCAAAGGAGCCTGCGACACTCTTGAACAAGCCTACTACCATACCTTGAGGGGGATTCATCTAACTCGCAATCGAGCCGCTCATGAAGCAGCTGCTTTAATGGCGGCGGCAGCTGGAGGTTGGCCTGGAAACCAAGTCTATATCCGCCTGGAATCACCTACACAACCACGTCCTCCACCTTTTATCCAGATATATGATGAGGAGAGTCGGGAGGCCGCCAGAGACTATATAGAACCGTTAAGACGACACCAGACGATTATTTGCCCATTCGACTGTTATTTGCGTCGCAAAATTCCCCATCTGCTTCGCAAAATCGTCCAGCTGCTTCGCAGAATTTTCCACAAGCTCTTCGTGGCCAGCAATGTCTCTTTCACGCAAGGTCCCGCCACTGTGATGAATGACCTCATCTACAACACCCATGAGGGCAAATATGCCAATATGGTCCTGATTATTAGAGGCCAGCTCTCTGCACAGTTGACTTTTTGGGGGAAAATATTCGCTTTTCTGAACCTCAACTGGATCATCGCCTTAATTGCGGCTGCAGTTGCATTGCCGACAGCTGCATGGATCAGCGACAAGACTAGCAAAATTATTGCTGGTGCGATTGCTGTCGCTTTACTTCTTTAGCAATGTCTTTGGACTTGCCTCGCCGCGGCCCACAGCTACGACAATATTGCATCCAACGACATCAGGCTCCTCAACATGGAAAAAGCTCAAGCTTTATTCGGTCTTAATAATCCCAGAGACGTAAAATTGCTACTAACCATGCTGTCTGCATGGAAAGATATTAATATTCACGGGCATTATAACTCTTACCTCAACGTTGCCGGAATGGGAGTCTTGGAAGTCTCTGGACCCGAGCCGGTCGCATTAATATACCTCGCAGGATATATTACAAGTTCACTACGATACACATCGAGTCGCATACTCATCTAATGATGTCGTGCGACGATTTTCACCCATTGAAAATACCCTCCATCTATCAAATTCACGCAGATCAGCGATCAAATGGCAGAATAATCACTTAATATACACACATGATACAGACGAACTCGATCTGCCAAAGAATCTTCGGATATATAGTGGGCCGGTGGGATAATGGACACAAAATCTACATTATCTACGGACAAAACTAGAGAGACCAAAGGATGGGGAGACCCCGTACTGCAATGAAGCCGTGTGAGCATATCAGCAGATTTTGGAACGATTCCAAGCGAAGTTATTAATGATTTTCCACATTCCGGGAGGGCAGCCACCAAGAGCCCCCGAGATCATTGATTGGCATAATGGCATGCGGTATGTTATGTATTGATGTGCTGTCTAATGCTTCCTCCTACATCCTCACAGATAAAGAAATTTTGTACAAACGCTCAGCCTCTACAGCCGCTCATTTCCCCTTCCGGACCCACCCCTCGACGGCTTCCCTTCCCTCCCCAACCGTCTCATCCACAATCCTCACCGCCTGCTGCGTATGCACCCTCGCCATATAGATCGCGCGCTCAATCCCACTCTTCGCCCTCAAATGCCCGTCCGCCACCGCCGGGAACTTCTGCTCGTACGTCCACAGCAAATCGCTGACATTGCGCATCGTGACCGGCAGGACGACCCAGCCAGCGGCAATCCCGACCGCGAGCGGCACCGAGCCGCGCAGCAGGATGCTGCGGTTGCGCGTGACGATGCTGCCAGTCATGGCGGCAACGAGCACGTATATGGAGCCGGGCATCAGCTTCTCGCCGGACTCCTTGGGCGGCGCGAGCGAGGCGACGGTGCTGGTGAAGCTGTTCTCGAGGTCCAGGATGGAGGCCATGCCGCTGTTGATTTTGGTCTCCGCGGCGGAGACATGGGCGTAGAGAAAGAGGCGCGCCTTGCCTATCTGAACTGCGAGGCGGTCGGTGGGCGAGAGGGACTTGGCTGGGCGCGTGACGGTGGTGGGAGGGATCGCTGGGGTTTCGGAGTCTGCTGTGCTGGGGGCGGCGGGCTCGTCATCGTAGATTGGCTTCCTCTTGGACTGCAACTGTGTTAGTGGATTTTCGTTTGAGGAGAGAGCTGTCCCATACGTGTGATGTCTCGGCCTCCTCGGCGTAGAGGGTCGTTCGAGGATAGAGGGCCACTGCAGTAGCCGCAAAAGCACCTGCGACGGGCGCAATTGCCCTCTGGAAACGGTCAATTCTGCCTCAAAAACACCTGCTAGGGACTGCTTACCGAACGCAGAAGCGGTGCGAAAGACATGACTTCAATTGAGGCTGATATGGTAGCTCAATTGCCCGCCGGAGGAAATGTATGATGTCGGTTCAGAAGCTTGATCGCGGCTGCGGCAGATCGCGGAACCCCATGCGACATCGCATAATTGTTAAAGCGGCGCTTAACCTTAATTCCAGCACAACCACAACCACAAACTGGCGAACCTGGGCTTCACCATACGACCGTTACGACTCCTCTCACGGCTTTCTGGTACATTATTGAGATCGGAAGAGTAGGAGGAGTTAGGGAGTATGTTTAAGACAGCTCCGGGCCGGCCGTGGGTTTGTGCCAGATGTATTTCCCAAATCACGAAGCCAAAGACACGATTTCGTCATAGCACAGCTGCGGGAGCTCCAGCTACAGCTCATTATTTGGGCCGTGAAGCAAGGCAATCGCCATTCGATAATTCGGCGCCAGGAGCTCTGCACGATGACAGGACTCTCAGGCAGATCTTCGATTCGAGGGACTTCTGGAAGGAATTCTCGTCGTCTTCGAAAGTCGGGATAAAAGCAAAGAATATTGGATTATTCCAAAATAGATACCTCGTCAATGCAGAAGGCTTCGAGAGATTCGCCAATGCGAACTTGCGAAAGGCAAAGATGATTGTGAATAAAGTGCTGGGCGCATCCTCCATACACGAGTACAAGAGTATCGCGCGGGATCTGGACAGTCTCAGCGATATGCTATGTCGAGTTATCGACCTCTCGGACTTTGTGCGAGCGACGCATCCCGACGAGAGGATACAAAATGCAGCAGGTAGAGCTCACTCCATGATGTTCGAGTTTATGAATGTTCTGAATACGACTACGGGGCTGAATGAACAGCTGGGAAGAGCCATGGACAACCCGGAGGTCACAAGCACATGGACTGAGGAGGAGATGGTTGTTGCGCGAGCGCTGAAGAGGGACTTCACGAAATCAGCGATCGCCTTACCGAAAGCCATGAGAGAGAAGTTTGTTCGTCTTTCACAAGAGATAAGTGAAGTTGGGCATGATTTCGTGGAGTTTATGGAACCGGCTCAGAGGGAAATATCGTTCGCTAGTAGCCAGCTGAAGGGAGTGGATCCTCTCCTTGCGAGAAGCCTTACAAGATGGGGCACGATTGCTATACCAACACATAGTGATATCTCCGTTGCCGTGCTGAGAAGCGTTCAAGATGAAAATGTTCGTAAAGATCTATACATGGCGAACCGCACGGCATCTGCTGAGCAGCTAGAACGGCTCGATGAGCTAGTGACGAAGAGAGCAGAGCTGGCAAAGCTCACTGGATATGACAGTTACGCACAGATGTCCCTGGGAGATAAGATGGCGAAGACTCCGGAGTCTGTCGATCAATTCTTAGAAGCCCTATGTGAAGGCAATAAGTCGAAGGTGGGGCAAGAAGTGGATGAGATGCTAAAACATAAAGCCAAGCTCAGCGCTTCTACATCCCCTAAGCTTCAGCCATGGGACAAGGACTTTTACATGTCTCAGATGCGGTCATCCATGCGCTCGAAATCTCGAAGCCCAGACTTCCTGTCAGCATATTTCTCTCTCGGTGTTGTCATGCAAGGGCTTTCCCGTCTCTTTACCAGGCTCTATGGAATTCGGTTCGCACCGAAGGAGACTGCGTATGGCGAAACCTGGAACGACGATGTACGACGCCTGGATGTCATCTCCGAAACCGACGGGCATGTTGCCGTACTCTATTGCGACCTTTTCTCCCGCCCCGGAAAATCACCCAACCCTGCACACTTCACCCTCCGCTGTTCGCGAGCAATCAGCCAAGAAGAAGTCAATGAGGCTTCCTACGCCCACGACACCATATTCTCCACTGGCGAAGAAGCCGCGAACGACGGCATGGCGACATCGCGTGCCTCCGGCGTGCTGAAGCAACTCCCCACCATCGCCTTAATCTGCGACTTCCGCACCTCTCCCAAAGCCTCGCTCCTCAGCTTCACCGAGGTGCAAACGCTTTTCCACGAAATGGGCCACGCCATCCACTCGATCCTCGGCCGCACGAACCTGCAAGAAGTCTCGGGCACGCGCTGCGCAACCGATTTCGCGGAGCTGCCGTCCGTGCTGATGGAGCATTTCGCCGCCGATCCCGCAGTCCTGAGTCTCTTCGCGAGACATTATGAGACCGACCAGCCACTGCCGTATGAGCTTGTCAAGGACAAAATCGCCATCGATAAGCAATTTCAAGGCGTCGAGACCGAGTCCCAGATCATCCTCGCCATGCTCGATCAAGCCTACCACTCCGCGATCCCTCTCGAGAGAGGCTTCGATTCCACGCAGGTTTTCCACGGGATCCAGCGGCAGTACGGTGTGCTGCCACCGGATCCGGAGGAAACGAGCTGGCAGGGCTTCTTTGGGCATTTGAGCGGTTATGGGAGCACGTATTATAGTTATTTGTTTGATCAAGTGCTTGCGGATCATATTTGGAAGGTGGTGTTTGAGAGTGGGAAAGGAGGCGCGAGCGTGAGTCGCGAGAGGGGTGAGAGGATGAAGGAGGGGGTGTTGAGGTGGGGTGGGGGCAGGGATCCGTGGAAGTGTGTTGCGGATGTGTTGGGGGACGGGAGAGTGGAGAATGGGGGAAAGGATGCGATGGCTGTGGTAGGAAGCTGGAGAAAGGATACATAAGTATGCCTGAACTGCTTAAAATGTACCTAAAATGTATGATAGGAGGAGCGTACTTGTAGATGTCCTGTAACAGTAGAATAAAATACCTACCGCATAAGACCGCAGAGTACTGCAGGCAAGTGGGCGATATCCATAGATATCCATAGGCTGTCAGCGCGACCACACTGCCACCGATTTCAAAAAGGCAATCAGTATTCACACCCCTATTGAATTTACAACACATAGCCCCGCACAGAAGCGCCACAAAGACTCAACGCACAACTCGAAACCTCAAACGCAAAAAACACTATTACTCCCCAAAACCATCTTCGAGCCCGCTGCTGCTTCGAGGCGCAACTCGTCGCATGGCCACGCCATCATCTAACGTTCGCGGCCCATCCACGCCCCTCCTTCCCAGCCGGTCCATTACCACAAGGCGGCAGCAGCGGCGGCGGTCGCTGTCCGGGGTCCCTGTCCTGATGGGAATCCGTGGGTGGGGGCAGCTGGGTGGTGCCATATGGTCTGGAGGAGCTGTGTTGAATGTTTGTGTTGGCCATGTCGCTGGTGCCAGGGCCAGTGGGTGGATAATGGCGGGCGGGAGTCCATGGTGCAGATATTTGGCCCGGGGGGGGGGGGTTTCTTTTTGGTATGGCAGTATTGATATGGCAGTAGAAATGAAAGGTATTTTTTGAGTTCTCTATGCCAAATATAAGATGTTTCAAAAGAGAGAAAGAGAGGGAGAGGCAGGGGGAAGAGAGAAGAAGAGGGGGGGGTTGATGTAAGAGAGGAGGAGGAGAGAGGAAGACGATTTTTACTCTTTCTTCATCTCTGAATGAAGAGAAGGCTTGTATCCTAGGGAGCATACATGACTAAATGACGACCTCTAGCATTCCTAGACATGTCCATTCAGCACCTATATTGATTGAATCACGGCACATGCCGTCTTCTTGAATAATGCCATTTCGAAATCGTGAATAGCATCCTCTCAATCCTATCACGCCTTATCCTCCGCCTTCCTCCTCTCCATCACCTTCAGCACATCCGCCGCACTATCCTTATCCCCCTTCCTCTTCTTCGGTCCCCTCTTCCTCTTCGCCTTCTCTCCCCTCCCGCCTTCCTCGGCATCATCCTCGGCACCCCATTTCGAAAGTTTGATTTTCTCATCGCCAAAATCCTCCTCGTCGGCGAACCTGCTGCTGCCAAAGCCCATATCGATATCCTCCGCATCGCGGTCTTGCGACTGCAGCATCTTCTTCAGCTTCATCTCGCGCGCAGCTTCTTCTTCGGATTTGGTGTCTTGGGCGTGAGAGGCTATTGTGGAGGCTTTCTTCAATGCGGCTAGAATGGTGGGGTCGGATAGAGCGGGGGACTTGGAGGTTGTGGCTATTGCTGTAGCCGATGTCTCGCCAAAGTAGTTCCTCGGTTTGGCCACAGTAGCAGGCCGTGGGGGTGGTGGCATAGAGGCTTTATCAAACGACGCTTTCGCTTCTTCTGCAGTCTGTTTCGGTTTCGGTTTCTCGCCCGCAGCTGCTTCTGGTACCTCGCCCTCCTCCGCCTCTAAATCGCTTTCTTCATCTTCTAAGCCTGCTAGAGGATCGTAATCATCTCCAGCGCCATCGAAGATATCGAAATCTTCATCCTCTTCCACAAGTGGTTTCGGTATCTCAGGCACATCCATGCCGAGGGGTTTCGCATCTTTATCCGGCATTAATAAGCCATGCCCCTTCTCTGCCGGTTCCTCCACTTGCACTTTCCTGACTTTGCGCTTTTCGTTTCCATGCTCATCAACCGTGATCAAAACCTCTCTGCCTTTGTTATCCTTTTCGATCCTCGGCTCAGTTCGTGGCGTGCCGACTTTCTTGAATTTGGACCCTAGTGATGGCCCTGCTTTTGCTTTTGCCGCCTCCCTTGCTGCCTTCATCTCTGCCAGGATCTGATCCCTATTCCTCTTTTTGCCGGGCACCAGGGACGGCGGAGCCATCTCCCCATGCTTAACGGCCTTTTCCTTTGCCACAGGCGCTATCTCCCTATCTTCCAGCTTCTCAAACTCATCATCCACGTCGACGTCCTCCATGTCCGCTTCCCGCTCTTCCTTTTTCCCACCCAGCACATCCTCTCCCCTCCTAACCCGTTCCAGGAGTTTGTAGTCCAGCCCCTTGACCAAATGCACGCTCTCGACATCCCCACCAATAATCTCGTCTCTCAGCCTCTCGAACGTGGCTTGATCGATCTGCTGCAGCTTCATCATCTCTTCCAACGCCTTAACTCTCGCCGCTTTATCGTCCTCTTCTTCCGAGACTCTTTGTGCGGTTCGGTCCACATATCCACTCGGGAGCTTCGCGCCCTTGGGAGCGGCGCTCGAGCGGAACTTCTTCGCTGGTTGCCCCGAGGCTTCGCGCTGGCGTTCGGCAAGTTGACGCGCAAAATCGATTCCTCCAGCCGTAGCAACGGAACGCCTAAGGACGTCATGTCAGTATTGCATCTGAGTGTATCAGCAGAGAGAGAACATACGGCGTCATCGGTATACTGGAGCGCATTCGCGAGCCGAGTGCTGGAGTTGCGCCATCTCGCCGTGGCGTCGCACCAAGCGTCGCCCTCTGATCAGAATTGAGGGCTTGTCGCGCAGGAGTGTCAAGCACCAGCTTTCGGAACTGTTGATTATTCATGATTGTGTCTTGTCGGCCAGATGTCTTCAAGACGTTGGGGAGTGGAAATGCAAGATGAGGTCAACTTCAGGTTAAGCGAAACGGCAAGGCTACGGTTTTGAGAGAAGGCTACGAGGGCGAGGCAAGGCTGTGGTTTTGAGACAAGGCTACGGTCTTGAGACGAGGCTGCGCTTTGAATTACGCATCAATGAACTAAATTAGTAAGTAGAGAAACAAATAAGAAAAATAATCCTTAAAGATAAATGTACAAATGCCAAAGTTGCGACAAAAATGTGGAAGCTGCAAAAAGCGCTTACCTGATCTGAAAGGGGAACATGGCTTGGCATAACTTCACAAGATATTCACTGACTGAGGGTCTGAGATATCCACAAGTTGACAAGGCTCCCAAAGACTTCTTCAACCAGCCCTTCAAATTTTCAACCTACTACCTCGAAATCACAACTTATATTTGCAACAAATAGTTTTGGGAGTTAGAGATGAGTCCAATACCAAGGATACCTGTGTGGTTGGATTGTGATCCCGGTATAAGCTCCAAGTCCGGCCCCGGCATTTCATTTGTGAGGGATTACCTATGGACCTATGGCTGACATACTTGTATAGGCCATGATGTCTGTATCTCTCCTTTCCTATAATTTATCTGTTACACATGAACTCTGAACTTGTAATATGTTTTCTGTCTGTTTATGTTTTGTGTTTTCTTTTCTTCGGAACAAAGAGGACAGAGATGTTGCCCACCTGGGCTTGCCAGCGAGTGTATTCGGTAATCCGGTGATGTCTCTTTACCTCGATGCCCTTTGCATTTTATAAATGGGAGGAGGAGAGCATTACTACAAGAGATCCCATCTGCCTGTCTCTCCTGAAGTTTCTCACAACTTGTTATATAGCAGTGCTTACGATTCTTAGGATGTCTTTGCGATCTTGATCGCAGCTTATCATCCTGGATCAGAGCTCTTGGGAATAAGCACCGTTCATGGCAACGCGTCTATTGATCACACGACAGAAAACGCTGGCAGTGCTTTGACCGCGATAGGGAGACCAGAAATTCCAGTTTATAAAGGGGCCAATAAGCCACTGGTTCGGGAGGCCGTTCATGCCGATGCTATTCATGGTATGGACAGTCACCATACAGGCACAGCAGCGAGGGAACAGTGGATTCGAGAACGGTCTCTTTTTCTTGAGGAGAGAAGAAGAGTTCCTCAGAGGAAGTCTGTTAACAGAGGCCTTTGTCCGCTAGCCACCTAGCTAAAGGCACTTTCCTCTCCTCAATCCGTCCCAGGCTCTGGCCACCGGATTGGGAACTCCTGCCTAGCTCTTCTCACAATTCTCTCATCTTGGGCTGTTGCTGATGCTTCTTTAGGTGAGTCTGGATTGGCAGGAACGGACTTGCTCCCGCCTCCCGCACGGCCAGCAAATCTCTCTATCACAGCTGTTGATGCTATGGCTACTGGATTGCTCAGCACGCCAAAACACACGGCGTGGCTTGTTGCAACAGGCACTCTGACCAACATCGCTGTACTCTTCGCGAAATATCCCGAAGTGATTGAACACATTAAAGGCCTCTCGATCATGGGAGGAGCAATCGGACACGGTTTTACTAATGCACCTATGGGCAAGGTTCGAGATGCCGAACGATATGGCAATTGGACACCATATGGAGGTCAGTGACTGATATCTGAGTTGTTTCTCTTTGCTGATGTGACAAGAATTCAATATAGTGGTTGATCCAGAAGCCGCAGCCGCCATATTCAGTACCCCAGCATTGGCAGTGAAGACAACCCTGATCCCGCTGGATGTGTCACATCAAGTTTTGGCCACCAAGGACATCCAACACCTGTTACGCTACGGAAATATGGGTCCATTGTCGCCAGAGTCAGCCCCATCGAAGCTGCGTATAATGCTGGTTGAGTTGCTCTATTATTTCGCAGAAACCTACGCTACTGTTTTCGGCTTGACAGACGGACCACCCCTCCACGATCCGATTGCTGTGGCAGCAATCTTCGATGACACAGCATGGGCAATGCCGTTTTATGACCATAAGGAAGGAGAAGCGCGTCGTCATGAGAGATTCGATGTTACTGTTGTCACTGAGGGCACCCATGAGGAAGCCATGTTGGGGTTGAAGGAAACGGGAAGAACAATTGCCACACTGTTACCGTCTGGAAAGCGGGGCGTGAAGATACCACGAGGTCTCAACGTGCCGAATTTCTGGGCGATTCTTGAAGATTGCTTAGAGGCAGCAGATGCGAAGAATGCTTTAAAGGCATAAGGAAGAGGACTGTCTGTAGACAGATCGATAGATCGTTGTAGATTCTTGATACCTCTTTTGTAGCATGTGGTGAATAAAGCTGTGTAAACAACTTTTCGCATTGTCGTCAAACTTTGTCTCTTTAGAAATAAATTATTACCTACTAAAATTATAGCGGCTATATGTCTAGTACAAAAAGTTGACTCATTAAATATACAGGCATATACAAGCACGGGGGCAGAGGGCTTAATAGGTATGAAGCTTCAAAATTTAGAAGGTGGATTATGGCGATGCTATATGCTCATTAAATGAGGCGATGCATGAAAAAAAAAAAAAAAGCAAGGTATAAAGGTCTTGATTATGAACAAGTAAGTGATGCTCAGACCATCCATCCACTGTCCGGCGTGGTTGGTGTTGAGAAGTGATAGCACCACCCAGACCTGGACATGGCAAGAGCGAGGCCAGGTCCCCACCAAGGGGTACAGATAGAGTCGCTCTTTCAGAGAAGTTGCATTTTCTAAAGAGTAAATTAAGTAATGATATTTGGAACTTTTGAGCTTCCAATACTGTCGCATTTAAGTGTAGTTGGATCGGTAATTCACCATTTCATATTATTGAAGAGGCACAACCACTTGTTAAAGCATCAATCAGAACGAACGTTATGTTATACAAGGAATGCATGTTCTCGAAGCACAATGTCATAGTCCTACCAATCCGTGATCTCATGATCGTGATCATCTTCCACATCAGTTCCTCCAGCAGCCCTCCTCGCATTCTTAATCTCCCATTCGAATTCCTTAAGCGCTCTAATCTCGCTCCCGACGAACAATCCACCAATGAGCCCATCAATAACACCAGCGCTGAGGCCCAAAGTCGACAAAAGCATGAGCAAGAACGAGACAAAATTGCGTGGAGACCACCAGACCGCCACAAGACATCCGATAGAGACTATCAGGGAGCCGAGAAAGTGAGAAAGCCTGCACCGACGCTGTTTTCGTTCTCTGAGAGTATATGAATCGATCATTGCTATGATTTCGTCATAAACCGAGACGGGAAGATAGGACATACTTGACGGTGGCGATGTCTGAGGACCAAACTCAGATGCTTGAGTTTCAGAAGCTGTTGGGCTTTCTAAGAATGCTCCGTTCTCAACTGCAACAGGCCGAACGTCATGTTCCTTATACTCTTCCGAGCCGTCATGCCATGATAGCGTAGCCTCCACCGAGAAGTGGTCGCTCAGAGAGCATTGCAACTCAGGATGACGCTCTGTCATGCCCACTCGGGCAGTTTTCACAGTCCATGCGCCAGGTTCTCCATACCTCCTTCCATCACCTGTAAAGATGTAATCAAGTCTTTTCGCCTTAGGGTCGTCGGTATCAAGCGGGATTTCGAGTCCAGGCTTCCCCGGACCCAACTTGTTCATATCATTTTTGCTCCATCTCCATGTGTTGAGGACGCTATCACAAGTCGCACCATTCTCTGTTAAGTTGAATGCAGCAGTAGGCATATCTCGCTTCCTGGCCTTTTCAGCCTCGTCGATTGCTGCCCCTATACTTGAATCTGGATGTAATTCTCGCCACACGTCCTTGATTGGAGCATGCGCGGTGAGTAAACGGTGTGCCAAAGAGAGAGGCACCATGTTGAAATCCCCAAGCGCAACGACAAGGTGTCCCCGATCAGCAGCACCTCTGATGAGTTTTGCGATCTCCCAGGCTTGAGCCGTCCTGTGACAAATGTAGGAGTCATTTGGCTCAACCTCATAGGGAGCATGAAGCTGGAAAAAATCAGTGGTCTATGCTTCAAAGCTGCAAAACCGACTTACATGAGTGGTGAAAACTTCAACTATGTCCTTGACTCCTGGTCCGATACGGATTCTTGCACAGGCAATACCTTTCCCCACATACCAATCTCCTCTCCAAAATGCAGTTGGTCGCCCATTGAGACGATATGGAATCATCGAACTTCCCTCTATTGGCCATTTTGATAATATTGCAAGACCGCCTCCGAATACCCCACTATAGTAGAATTTTCCATAAGGCAAGATGTGGCGAGTTTGGTTGCGGATGCTCGTGTAGTCCTCATGAGTCCAGCATTCTTGCAGACCAACAATATGAGGTGCGGGATCTGCTGTGGCAAGCTGTTTGCCAATCTCTGAAAGCCGTTCTCTGCGGAACTTGGAAATAAACTTGAGACCCCAGCAGTTGAGACTTATGATGTTAAGCTCATCGGGAACAGAAGCCATTTCGGCCATATGGGATGAGAGCTATACCGAGGATTGTCTGAATGGCTCTTCTTTGCAAGATATACAGGCTTGCTTTTGTGAGTTTACGATTTGATATTCAATGTTTTCAGCAATATTATAAGTTGTGCGAGTGAGTATTATTGTCTTGGATGTCCACGCAAGAGCTTCCTGACAGTTTGGAATTGCCATGTCCGAAAAGGTGCTAGCGACGGGAACTAAAGGCCTGGCAACTGGGTGGACAGGGTTAAGCGCCAGGCGCGACTAGCGGGGTTTAGCATTGGAAGTACATACAGCTTCTTTTAAGACGCGGAATGCGACATAGAAAGGATACAATGATGAACTACTACCATGAACTATTGTAATCTCACTCTCGACCAGATTATTGCAAGAGCCATTTCTATGCCTCGATATTAGAAAGAAACACGGATCGTAATCAACGGCCACTGCTTGAAGCGCCCGTCGCATTTCCTTCTCTCCAGCCTTAAACACTTCACTCCAACTTAACGTTAACGTCCAAAATCCAAGATGTCTGACGAAGAGTCCTATGATAGCGCTGCTGTCGAGACTAATCGCTCAGCCAAACGAAGAAGATTGTCTGACAGCGACAACTCAACCCCGAGATACAGCTCGCCAGATGAGCTCGGCGCAAATGACGATCACCACACTCCGCGACGGAACAACCGTTTGAGCAGTAACGGGATCAATACAAGACGACACCAAGCTACAACTGAGCCGGGCCGTGATAGAAGCCCGAGTCCAGATGAACTTGATCATACCTTTTATGCCGATGACGATGGAAGAAGCGAGCATAGCGAGGATCGCAGTCGTAGTCGCGAAGATTTTCGATCCCAATCTCGTACACCCAGTTCAACGCGAAGCCCTGAGGATGAAGAACCTAGAGGAACAACAGAAACTCCAGAACTAGTGCCTCCAAAAGTGAAAGAAGTACGATATAAGCTCAAATACGAGCTCGAAGGCCATGATAGAGGCATCTCGCAAGTCAAGTTCTCGCCCGATGGGCAATGGATCGCGAGCGCATCAGCTGATTCAACGATGAAGATATGGGAAGCAGCAACCGGAAAACTTGTCTACACATTAGCCGGACATCTTGCTGGCATTTCTACGGTAGCGTGGAGTCCGGATTCTCAGACAATCGCGTCCGGTTCTGACGACAAGACAATTCGATTGTGGGATTTAGCGACAGGAGAACCATACCCAAAACCTTGGAAGGGTCATCACAACTATGTATACTCTATAGCATTTTCGCCGAAGGGTAACATGCTCGTTAGTGGCTCGTATGACGAAGCCGTCTTCTTGTGGGATGTTCGGGCCGGACGACAAATGCGAAGTTTGCCAGCGCACTCCGACCCTGTTGGTGGAGTTGACTTTATCAGAGATGGCACATTGGTGGTCTCTTGTGCTGGAGATGGGCTGATTCGTATATGGGATACAGCTTCCGGTCAATGCCTGCGGACGATAGTACACGAGGACAACGCAGGAGTCGTCAGCGTGAAGTTTTCGCCGAATGGTAAGTATGTCCTGGCATGGACGCTGGATGGATCCATCCGGCTCTGGGACTATGTGACCGGGCATTGCAAAAAGACATATCAGGGACATGTGAATAAGAAATACAGCATTGGTGGTGCATTTGGCGTTTATGGGACTGAGGCATTCGTGGTATCTGGAAGTGAAGATGGCAGAATAGTCTTTTGGGACCTCAAGAGCAAGAAAATCCTTCAAGAACTAGAAGCACACGATGGTGTTGTCATGTGCGTCGACAAACATCCAACTCGTGACCGTATTGTCAGTTGTGGATTGGATAACAAGATCAAGCTATGGATCAATGAAGATGAGGACGATGAGGATGCAACGGATGATATGGATGGGTTTGAAAAAGAATCTTCGCATGATATGGAAGGGGAATGTATGGGACCCAACTATTCTAGGAACCGCAGTCCGCGCGAAGACAGCCAGGAGGGAAAGGATGAAGCTATGGACGAGTACGTCAAAGTGGAGCTGGATGATGACCCCCTGCAAAAACTTCCCTCTAGGCCGAGACAAGAAGAATAAGAGAATGAAGAGCAATGTATGCTCCGTATATGGTGAACTCGGTCTCGTGTGTGAAACCATGCCTATGCCGCTTAAATCCTGAAACCCTTCCATAGTATACACCCAAAACTCCTCATACCGCCTACGGCGTCCCGGAACGCCTCACAAGAGCATTAAACATCACATAGTCATCGTAATCATGCGTCTGGCTTCACCTCTTGCTTTCCCTCCGACTTTGCCTTTGGTTCTCCTTCCGAGTCGAATCCTAGAGCATCCAATTCGCGAATAAGCTCGCTGATCTTGATGACTTTCGCAAACTGTTCCGGTAATAAAGCGGCACCACCTTCTTTCTTCTCTTTCAAGTCCTTTGCCTGCTTGAGCTTCTTCTTCAGATTTCGTGCCTTCTTCTCTCGCTCAACCTCTGGATCAACAGCCTTCTCCACCTTGTCTTGCTTATCATCTGCCTGCCTCCAATTGTCCTTCGCAAGTGCGCCTGTCGCCAACTTTGACCCCTCAGAAGATTGCGAAGCAGCAGCTTCCGTGGCCTTCCTCCGAGCTTCTCGGCGTTTCGCATTTTTATTGCTCGCAGGTGTCGAGTCAGCCTCGTTCTCCTTCAATCCGTCGGCACCTGGGACTCCGCCCTTGCCTATCGTTCTGAAACCCTCCGCCGTGCGATTCTTGTAAACCTCCACATCCTCCGGCGGCTTGTAACCTGGCCGAATCTTGATTTCCTTGCGCTTGGAGCCGTCGGCTCGTGTGGATGATGGGATGTGACGATCTCCAGACTCGTCCTGGATAATTCCTGCCTTTGAGGGAGTCGGAACGGACGGCATCGTGAGTTTGATTATATGACCGCACAGTAGAGGAGTTTGGGATCTCAAGAGTGTCCCTGGCGCGAGATTTGCGGGACCGAAATATTCTGAAGTCGTCCTCGAGGCTGAGGGGGAATAATTATGGGTGAGGCAGCGCGGCAGCTCAGCCGGCCAAAATTGCTGGTCGGCCAATCACAAGCTCGGCAATGCCCGGAAGGAAAGAAGTCGAGGAACGCCCGACGGACGGCATCTTTACCTCGACAACAACGTCTACGACCACGCTCTACCCATCCAATTACACGTCCACCTCCTCAAACGTCACAATGTCGGCCGTAAGTCTGGATCCTGCACAGGATAAAATGAGGATGGAAGCTAATGGCTGAATTTACAGCTCGGAAAGAACGTCTACAAGCAAGTCCCCTCCGTTGCGACAATTGCTGTCACGCCGAATGCCTTCTAACATACACTTCTAGCTTCTTCGTCCGCAAGAATTACATCTTCCTCGGCACCATCTTTGCGAGCGCTTTTGCAATCGAGCTGTGAGATTCAATTGGAAACATAAGAGGGGCGGGGGACTTCGAGAGGGCTAATGGCTGGACAGGACCTACGATTCCGTGACCGACAGACTCTGGGACAACATCAACAAGGGCGTACGTTATGGGAACGTTGTATCGATTTGTAGAATAGTGGCTAACAGCGATTCACAGCGTCAATGGAAGGATATCAGAGCGAGATACGTGTTGGCCGGGGACGATGAGTAGGCCTAAGGGGAATAGGACAATGTATACAGGATGAAGTTGCCGAGCGGAGCGGTCCATAGAGGATGAAACGAGGGTTTTTTGGTTCGAGAGTGTACAAATACTGCATTTCGCTATGGGCATCTTTTGCGTGACTATCGTACCTGCATATGAGAGCAAAATGGTGATTATTGCCGATTTGAGCTGACATGGGAGTACTGAGGTTGAGAATTTGAAAGATAAACCTCATAAATCTCATGTATTGTCAAAGATTGTGTACTCAGCATATTTGAATAATGTATGAATACATTCATTGGGATGCGGTATTGCAGGCGTTTCTGATTTGCTCATATAGATTCATTCAGGGTGTAGTGTTTAGAAATAACAACCATTGAAAAAACACACACAGCCCAACACTCCTAATAAATAGCTGCCATTTATTACCTGTATATTGCTCATTACGTTGCTGACATTTAGATTTTTGTTACCTCCACAACTCACAAGGCTGATCACGGCGACAAAGGCAAAAGTGACGCCAGGCCAGCACCACCCACCGCTTATCGTTATCGCAGACGTACCTTCTCGACAACAATATCCAGACATCGACTCACTTTATACAGAGAGGCTGCGCTTTCTCATCAAAACACATGGAATAAGCATCGATGGCACAGATTTGCATGACGACACAGGAGCGGCAGTTATGCGAGTTCCTACGAGATCTGCCGCGGGTGAAGAAGTACCGCTATGACGAATGTGCGAGCAATGACCTGCTCTACAACCTCTTCTGGTCCCTAGCTGGCGGACAGGACCAGTATATGCGCCTCTTCTTCCCAGAAGGACATCGACCAGTGCCTAATGAGAGATGCGAGCTTCGAAAGGCACAAGGAGCGGTCGATGGTGCAGAATACACAGAGGCGGCGAGAGGCAAGGCTTGTGGGCACATCTTCAAAAGTGGCGAGGCGACATACAGATGCAAGACATGCAGCGCAGATGACACCTGTGTGCTCTGCAGCAGATGCTATGATTCTTCCGATCACACTGAGCACATGGTGTATATCAGCATCTCGCCAGGAAACAGCGGCTGCTGCGACTGTGGAGATCCGGAGGCTTGGAAACTTCCGGTTCATTGTACGATCCACAGCGAGAGCGAACATGAAGCAAAGAGGTCTGGCAAGGCTAGAGAAGTGTCTGGTTATGGCCTACCAGACGAATTAGTTGAGAGCATACGGATGACGGTCGGTCGAGCCTTCGATTACATATGCGATGTCATATCCTGCTCACCAGAGCACTTACGACTACCCAAGACAGTCGACAGCATCAAGCGTGATGCGGAGATGTCTCGCCTCACAAGTCCTTATTATCGTGGAGATATAGATGATGAGCCCATGGAATATGCGCTGATGCTATGGAATGATGAGAAGCATACTGTGATTGAGGTTCGAGACCAAGTGGCTCGAGCGTGCAAAGTAAAGATGGCAGAAGCTTTACAGCGTGCACACGAAACAGACGACATCGGACGCACGATTGTCAAGTATAGCTTTGATATTGAAGAGCTGATTGAGGTTGCTAAGGTCATCGAGCAAATAAAAGTTACCGTCAGTATACGATCTGCTCGAGATACGTTTCGCGAGCAGATGTGCGGAACCATAATTGAATGGCTAGGAGATATCTCTGGCTGCAGTGTTGGCGGAGATAACAATGTTCTGCGACTTGTGGTATGCGAGGAAATGCTCAAGGCCTGGCGGACTGGCAGTCGAGCAAGCAATGCGGAAATCGGCAAGAATGGCATCGATGACCAGGAGCTTGACGATCGTGAGAAGGATACAAATAGCATGATGTTGCGACATGCACGGTTTTTGCGTTTGGCAGCTCAAGCAGCTGCAGCTGAGAGAGCAGCGGCGAACGGAGAAGAAACCGACGAGGATGAGGACGGGGATGCAGACGAGGATACCGAAGAAGTGGACAGTGACGAGATGCAAACTATTGTGGATATCATGGTGATTGATACCCGTCGTGGTGGTGATCAAGATGGAGACATCGAGATGTCAGACGACGTTTTGGCGCAAGAAGCAGAAGAGGCGACGATGGCAGGATACCCACCGCCCCCGCCACCCCCGCCACCACCACCTCCTGGCTTGGAAACTCAAAGACCGGTAATGGATCGAGAGAATACACCATCGGACTCGGATATGGCAGAGCCATTGATACCATCGACCGTCTATGCGAAGGCTAATATGGATATACCCAAGACACCTGGATTTAAACCTGCTAGACCTGAGAAAGTAGGAAGACCACCGAGATACTGGCTTGAGACACCTGAGGCCTTCAACGATAGAGAGTCAATCCCTCTGCATGAAGATCTCTGGCAGCGAGTGAGGCTTGACTGGATGATCCTATTCGATCTAAGGATGTGGAAAAGAGTCAGAGTCAACCTACGCGATCTCTACATCTCTACCGTGGTCACCATTCCTCAATTCAAGCGTATACTAGGACTTCGCTTTGCTGGGCTCTATACACTTCTGGCACAATTATATTTAATTGCCGATCGCGAGCCTGACCACTCAATTATCAATATATCATTGCAGATGCTCACAACGCCGTCAATCACCTCAGAAATTGTCGAAAGAGGCAATTTCTTGACGCATCTGATGGCTATTCTATTTACTTTCTTGACCGACCGACAGGTGGCGCCGCCATTTGAGATCAATCCAAATGCAGTTCTCAAGTTTGAAACTGGATCGGTTACGAATCGCCGAATGTATCACTTCTTCATGGATCTCCGTTATCTGTTTACCTCACCACATGTGCAAGAGAAGCTCCGAACGGAGGACAGATATATGATGCAATTCCTCGACTTGGTAAAACTCCATCAAGGCATTTGCCCGAACGTCAGAGCTGTGGGTGAGCATGTAGAATATGAGACGGATGCATGGATAAGCGCTTCCCTGGTGACTCGCGAGATCAACCGTCTCTGTCGCCAATTCTCCGAATCTTTCAAATGGAAGCTTGGCGAAGATATGACTGCTATTTCCAGAGCCATTCGTTTTTGTGCCAATACAGTCGTCATAAATTCGCTTGGCTTGGAGAGACGGCGATTTGAGAATTCCGAGATCAAAGAAGAAATTAAGTTCAAGAAGGTTGGCGATTATGAGTTTGACACTTCTGATTCGACCGAGCACCGTGTTGTGAAGTTCATCGTTGAGGATCAACCAATCAGTTTCCATCATGCTTTGCATTATACGCTCTCGTGGCTCATTGAATGCGGCAAAAGCATGTCCCGAGATGAGCTCTCCAATCTTCTGACGTTCACTCAAGACGGATTGATGCAGAAGCCAAAGCTTATGGGCCAACGACTGATTCCATCTCATGAGTATAGCTCTGAAGATTTGCTCATGGCAGCATTTGATTACCCACTTCGAGTTTGCGCCTGGCTTGCACAGATGAAGGCGAGTATGTGGGTTAGAAACGGTATGAGCCTTCGGCATCAAGCTGGTACATATCGCGGAGTCACTCAGCGAGATGTTTCTTATCACCGGGACATATTTTTGCTACAAACTGCCATGATTCTCTGCTCGCCAGACAGGGTATTGGCTTCAATGATTGATAGATATGGTTTGGAAATGTGGATGAAGGGAATATATGAGCAGAATTCGGACGTTCTGGATCATCAGCAACAACTCGATGTTGCGGAAGCCATGATACATCTAATTATTGTGCTGCTCTGCGATAGAATATCTCTGATTCGGATTGAAGATGAGCCAAACCCACATACGCTTGCCATGAGGCGAGAAATTGTCCATGTTCTCTGCTTCAAGCCTCTATCATTCTCAGAGATTTGCAGTAAATTGCCAGACAAATTCCAGGAGCAGGAAGAGTGTCAAGAGATCCTGGATGAAATGACTACATTCAAACCTCCGGAGGGTCTATCTGATGTTGGAACATTCGAGCTTAAAGAGCAATTTCTTGATGAGATCGATCCTTATATCGCGCATTATAACAAAAACCAAAGAGAGGAGGCGGAGACAGCGTACCGCAACTGGGTATCCAAGAAGACAGGAAAGCCAGCATCTGAGGTCGTATTTGAGTCAAAGCTCCGGCCGATTGAACATGGTGCCTTCTCAGCTTTGGCCGCCTTTACCCGAACTGGAATATTTGCTCAAATCATCTACTACTCGCTATTGTACCCGCTTAAAGCACAGGAGCTCACTCCAAGTGTACCTGCGACCAGAGTTGAGGCTTTCTTGCATGTTGTCCTTCACTTGGTACTTATTGCAATTGCCGAGGATACTACAGAGGAGGACGATATGTCTGAAGAGTCGTTGCAATCCTTCGTGTATATCGCATTAACAAGAAATGCTCGAAGTAATTTCATGAATGATGCGCCTCAAGCGAAGACGATAGTTGCTATTTTGGAGTTGATGTCGACGAAAGAAGCTTTCAAATCATGCCATTCTAAGATCAGCCTCGTCCTGAAGAGGATGAGACAGAAGAGACCTCGGAACTTCGACAATGCCTTCACCAGACTTGGTGCTTCTGTTGATAGAGTCTCCACCGCTTCTCCTGCGATCACCGGAGAGGAGGAGCGTGATAAGAAGAAAAAAGCAGCACTAGAGAGACAGGCGAAGGTCATGGCTCAGTTCCAACAACAGCAGAAGAATTTCCTCAGTAATCAAGGAGATATCGATTGGGGCGAGGAAGAAATGAGCGAGGAAGATACGGAAGCCGAGATAGAAGAGCAGAAAAATTACTGGAAATACCCGTCTGGTAACTGCATTCTCTGTCAAGAGGAGACAAATGAAAGTAGGCCATATGGTACTTTTGCCATGATGGAAGAAAGCCGAATTCTTCGTCAGACCGACTTCACAGATCCGGATTTTGTGAGAGAAGCGGCGAGTGTACCCAACAATCTTGACCGTTCTGCGGACGCAATCCGACCATTTGGCCTAGCAGGGGAGAATAGGCAAACGGTTCGCAAGATTGCTGCTGATGGACACGAGGTTGTTACGGAGAGACAGACTATCGGCAAGGGCTTTCCTCCACAAATGACGAAGTCTGGTCCTGTATCTGTTGGGTGTGGACATATCATGCACTTTAAATGCTTTGAGCTATATTATCAAGCTTCCGCTCGGAGACAAGTACATCAGATTGCGAGACACCATCCCGAGAGACTTGATTTGAACGAATTTGTCTGTCCTCTTTGCAAAGCTCAAGGTAATGCCTTCTTGCCAATCATTTGGCGTGGAAAAGAAGAATCATATCCTGGAGTTTTGACTACTGCCATACCATATGGTGAATGGCTCGCATCTGGCTTGCCATCGGCAGTCAAGAGACACGAGAAGAGTGCTAAGCCGGGTTTGCGCTATCAAAATCTCTTCCTCAACAACAATCGTGAGAGTATTGTCCCACCATTGTCGAGCAAGATGTCCCAGTTGGAAGATGCATGGGAAGCAGCATCATTGCCTTCGAACAGAACTCCAGGAGGAATCCCAGATGTCACAGTGGACATGCAAAGCACAGCTGATCCTGCAATTCTTGAACTTGTCGCTATTTTCCGTCGTCTCGATAATACCATGAGAAAGAATGCTCGGGAGAGTCGTTATCTTTTGAATCCTGAATCAAAGCATGAAGTTACGGAAGTTTACGGCGCTGGTACTATGGCTCAGACGCTCGGCTTGTCTATATCTGCGGTAGAGATCCAGCAACGCGGTGTTGATTCTGAGAGCCGGACGACTTTTATCGAGAAAATTCCTAATCAGAGTCTGACGCATCTACGCATTTTGTCAGAGACAGCAGTCTCGTATGTGACAATTGGAGGATTGACTCGAGGAAATAACCCTACATTGGCCGAGTTTTCGATAGCTTATAAGCGTCAGCTCAATCAGCTTCTGTGCGGGCATCCTCAGGTTTTCAACGATCACCCGGAGGCGGAGAAATACGATCCTTTATTCAATCATGATGTGTTCATCTTTCTCACGGAAACGTCATTGTGCTTGGCACCGGTTCTCGAGCTGGATATAATGCATGTCGTTCGTCTCTGCTATATTGCCGAGGTCGTCAAGGTTATTCTCGCCATGGCACATAATACCCCAGCTGCGAAATGGCTGTCTTGGATTGGCCTGTTCCCTGGGGATCACATCGTTGAAAGCTCTTTCCAACGTGCTTGCATGTTCGTAACCAAGGTGGATGTGAGACACAGAGTTCTGTCTGGGTTTGAGAACCCTCTCGGGCAGAATTACGAAACACATGGCTTTGATCAGGAATGCTTCTCCGGCATTGAAGATTGCAAGGAATTCGTCATGAAATATGCTCTTGTCTTCCTTCGCAAGACGGCATTGCTGTTGTACCTCCGATACGGTGTGGACTTTAACAGCTACTTCCCACCCGACTTCCCATCCAACATTGACGAGTTGGAACGCCTGACGGATTCCCTTCGAATTCCCTCATTCGACGACATCTGCGACCTAATCGGTCAGGGTCAGGCCACCAAAGTTGGCGATGTTATCGGCCAGAGCCAGTTCTTGGCAGAAGAGAACATTTCTCTGACACAACATATCATCTGGGGCTGGATCCACGCGCATCATTCGTGGCAGATGACCCACCCGTATAAAGACATCTCGGTCTCTCATCCTGCGATCTTCGAGCTCATCGGATTGCCGAAGAACTACGACACGCTGATGGAAGAGACAATGAAGGGGCGTTGTCCGACGACCGGAAGGGACCTCTCGGATCCGATGCTCTGCCTGTTCTGCGGTGCGATATTCTGCGGGCAGGCGATCTGTTGCTTGAAGGACGAGCCGAGGCGGAGGGGGCAGCCGGCCTCGCAGATTGGTGGTGCGCAGCAGCATATGCGGAAGTAAGTCTCCTTTTCATACGCCTGTTCTTCGACTAAACTAACATTCATTCCCAGGTGTCAAAATCCAATCGGCCTGTTTATCAATATCAGGAAATGCACGGTCTATTACCTTCACCGTCTATCGGGGAGCTGGATGGTGGCGCCATATATTGACAAGTACGGCGAGGTGGATCCGGGGCTCAGACATGGGAGACAGCTGCATCTGCACCAGAAGCGGTATGATGCGCTGCTGCGCAATGCGTGGTTGCAGCACGGGATCCCGAGTGTAATTAGTAGGAAGCTGGAGCAGGATGTTAATAACGGGGGGTGGGAGACTATCTGAGGTGTTGGGGGAGCGTATGGTGTTGATATGGGAGGGAGGGATTGCCAGTGTTAGTTAAGGAGTGATGGTGAAAACGGGTATGTTGGGTTTTGATTGTTGGGTGGATTGTATTGGAGTTGGGTAGTTAGATAGATATAAAATGCATGCATGATGTCTTGAAGTCCCTGATGAATGATTCTGCCTAGTTACAGAAGGACATGTAGCAATCTTCTACGATGCATGTCAAAAGTCTGGATCCCATCCTGCATGATTCCATGGGCCTCCAACCGAGGTCTCGCTTAATTATCTCACTTAATTGTCTCGCTTAATCTCCGACTCGCTTAATCTCGAGAACATACGAAAGGCAGGAATCATGACAGAACACAATAGCTTCGCCATTTCTCGATCTTATTTGTTTAATGCGAAGGGCAGGCAGGCATTCTGAATTCACAGAAAATAAAAGAAAATAAAAGAAAAAAAAGAAGAAGAAGAAAAAAAGGTGAAAAAATTGGTAGCTTCTCTTTGATTGAGCGTGTCATCCTTAGTGCAGGGGCCATGCTAATCTTCTCTGTACTATTGAACCGTTAGTATATGTATGATGGATCATGTGATTTTGGTTAACCTACTCGTTTCAAATTGACCAAAGTGCCCGAAGGCGAAAGTAACAGCACTATTCTTGTTTGTATACCACTTCTATCTACGCTAACTCATTCCCAGCGCTTGGCGGATTCCATCTGGACGACCATTCATTCATGAGGCTTCGCAGCCTCGCGTCGATGGACGAAGATACAACCCGGCAATTCGACATCGTACCCGCCCAGATAGACTTCATCGATGCCCGATGCTTCATAACATGACGCCACCGTGATAACTAGGGAAGGAACAATGGACATCGACGATATTCTACGCGAGGCTGACCCGGATTTCTACTCCGAGCCAAGGGACGGTGGGGATTTACAGGCGCTGATCAATGCGTGGTCGGCGGAGCGCTCTGCGCCGGAATTACTGGAGTACGTGCTATTTATGGTAGTAAGATCAAGTTTACTTGGAGATTGCGTGCTCATACAAGCCTAGATGGCCCGCTGACGGCTTGATCGATCGCGTCAATGAGAAGATCCAGCGGCAGATCGAGAGGGTCGAGGAGATGACTGGGGACGTAGACCCGAAGACGAATTTCGGCCTCATCGTCATTCAAACGGAGCTCGAGAGGTGGAAGTACCTGGTGCGGAGTTTCCTGAGAGCTCGATTGGCCAAGGTATGGCTTCCCATTCTTCATATAGCATATAGGTATTTGGAACTGTGTCTGACTGTTGCGTCCGTGGTTCAGATCGACAAGCACTCTCTCCACTACCTCTCCACGCCCGCCCTCCGCTCGCTCCTCTCCCCGTCGGAAATCTTGTTCGCGACAAAACACCAGGCATTACTGCATGACCACTATCTGTCTTCGTTCCTCCAATCATTTCCTCCCCAGCTGAGGAATATGAACGATACGGCGGGCGGAATCAGCATGATCGATGCTCCGGACTTGGATACGGCGGTGTTCATCAGGGCGAAGAGGGACTGTGTGGTTGAGGGAAGGGGAATAAACGCCGATGATAATATGGAGGCTGTGGCGGGGGAGGTGTTGGTTGCGAGGTGGGCGGATGTGAAGCCGTTGGTGTTGAGGGGGGGTGCTGAGTTGGCTTGAGGGGGAGGGAAGACGCAGAGAAACCTGAGATACCAAGCAGAGGCGCATTATGAGGCACTTGGTGCAGGGCATAAAGAGGAGTTCTTGCCCACATTCCGAGATTTGCTCCTTCGATTCCCTTGCATGAAAGGAGTGAACAATAGCAATTAGAGAAATGCTCTACTTTCTTAATTCCCACTTCCTAGATCATCATCGCAGCATTCTACAAGCCACGCTCATGTAAGCAGCGGCTGTCGCATCTCTATGTTTAATATGATAACTAGACACATGAATAATGCACGAGTCCATCAATAGTTAGTGCGGAGAGGATGGGGTTCCTTGTCCAAGTTCACATTTGTTCAAATTCACAGCATGATGAATTCCTGAATGGGAATTTCCTCAATGTTTAAATAACTAGAGCCCGAAGTATGAGGATCGACATCAGCGCATAAATGAGCTGTTTTGCATGATCTCTGATTCCTGACAAAAGTCCAGAATTTTCTCCGTCTTCCTGTGCTGAAGCTTTCCGCTGTCAGTCCATCTCGACCAGACTAATACAGCATCTCCCCTCAACGCCTGCGATTTATCGTCCTCCCTTTTTGCGACCGAATCCTGATGCTTCTCCACAGACAGCTTTTGTATTCAGAATACGCTCCTTGAAGGCATCGGACTGTATCTTTCTAATGTCCTCGGATACTTCCATCAAAAGCTTCACCATCGTCGGGCGCGTAGCCGAGCACTTGGAAGCTGCCCTTAGAAACGAAATGGAATCCTCCGTTGATTCCGATGTAGAGACTTCTGACAACGTCAGCGTTCAGGTATCATGAGAGAAGTTAGAACATGAACCAGAGTAACCTAAAACAGCCTGTTGAGTGACGTGCAGACCAGCCCATGTGATCTTTATTAAGATTTTCAAAGTCGGTTTCTAAACTCAATAGGGTCTCAAATTTCATGTCGAAGCTATCTTGAACAACTCGTCTGTAATCGATGCTCTGAAATCTACCTATGACTTTCAAACGCGAGAGCTGGGATCTCCTCCCAGCATATCTTCCGTCACCCATATGTATACCACAGGGACCGCTATTTCAATTTTGGCATATCATGTCGTCACTTTATTCCCTCTCTATACAGTTGCTCTCGCTCTGGCGCCCCGTCTACTTTCCAAGCCGCTTATTCCCAACTCATTCTGCGCTGTTATGCACCGCGGGAAATCCGACGCCGTCGTCTTCAATCCTTTGAACATGCCTCATATTAACGCCTAGCCAATGCAACGCCCGCAAACGCTGATTATCGCAGATGAAAAATTCAATTAGGCTAGATATCTATATGTCGGCCTCTCCGCATCCTCCACGCGCTCGAGATACTCGCGCTCGATCAGGCTCTCGATCCGCTTCTTCACCATATTTAGGTCGGGGCGGAAGCGGCCCGAGAGCTGCGTGATCACTTCGCTCAGGAGTTGCTGGTGCTCGAGGAGTTTGCGTTGCCTGCATATCCCGTTAATGGAGGTAAGAAGGAGGGGTAAGTGGGGTACTGACTTCATAGTCCGCACGACGGCGGCTTCGATGACGCCAGCTCGCATCTCGTCGTTCTTCGTCTCCGTCTGTTTCCGCTCCTCCACACCTTCGACTTTGTTCACGCCGGTAATGGTGGGAGCTTTGATCTTGACTGACTTGCTGGTGAAGGCAGCGTTGAAGGAGAAACGGTCGCCGGGCTTGATATTCTTGGTCGGCGGATCCTTATTCAAGACCTTGGCTTTCGGCAGGATCGCAAGAGTGGGCAGGATCCGATGAAGATCTTTCGGCTCGATACGAGTGCGTTCCTGGATCTCCTCAAACGTGAGGGACTCCCCGATTGGAATATCGTTGAATTGCAGAAGCACGATCATGCCCATTGTCGAAGCGGTGAGCTCGTGCTTTCGCTCGCGACCGAGGATACCTTCCTTGCCAGGGATCTTGGGGAAGACGCAGCGGATGTCGGCAGAACCGATGAATGGGAGCCACGTCAGCTGCCGTCCGTTATGCTTCTTCATGTAGAAAGATGTGAAGCTATCCTGCAAGAGCTTAATTTCTGGAGGCCAGTTGCAATGCTGAATCCTCCCATCTTCCTGGCGAGCCTGTGATGCGCCCATAACTTCCATGGGCCAGTGATTTGTCGTCAAGACACTGACCCCAAGCTCAATCTGCTTTTTATCCACATCGCCGAGACTCTGAATATGAGAGCGGTAATTTGATGTAAGCTCATCAGACATAGTCATGTCCTTGAACATGCCCTCCAGTTTGGTGGTGAAGTAGTTGCCGACCTCTTGCTTCATACGGGAAATCATTTGCTTCTCAACCTCCGTACTCTCCGACTTGCCATGCAACAAACGGCGAGCAAGATGCTTCTTATAGTACCGCTCGAACATATCCTTGTCTTGGATATAGCGCAGTAATATCGTGGCTTTATCGAGAACGGCGTCAACCTCATCTTCCGTTCGGCCCTTGATTCCGCTCTTCAGATTCGAATCTACAAACAGCGAGACATACTCCGAGCTTCGATCGAACAGGTTGATGAAATCCGAGAAGCTCTTGGTAAGGGCGGTCTGCAAAATTAAATCTTCATTAAAGCACTTCGTCCACATGATGTCGAATTTGTCCTTGAGCTGTAATACTTCGTCCACCCACCTTATGGCGGCAGCGGTTTGCTGTGCAGCTGCATTTGGTGGCGGTGCCTTGCCCTTGCCTGCCTTATCTTCACCACCATCGCCTTGTGTTATTTCAGAAAAGTCGGTATTCGATATAGTTCTATTGATATCGCAACCCAACTCCATCACACGACTCTGCAGGGCATCTCGGAGAGCCTCCTTTTTCGAATCAATACGTGAGATATTCTGATATAGAAGCGCAAGATCATCAAATCGGTCATTGATAATCATCGCTTTGACACCGCTGCCTTCAAGCCGAATAAACTCCTGCAAGTGGCTTTCGATCATCTCCTTTTCAATGACTTCCGCAATCTTGCCATCCGTCAGTGGCGAAATAGTAGTGCGGCATCTATCTGCCTCCTCGATAAGACGCCTCTGAGTCTGTCGAAGCCAAGTACTGGCGTCTGACTCTCGCAAGAGTGTCATGCATTCTCTCTGATAAAAGGCTCTGCTGGCATTCAAGAAGATTGGCTCGAAGACTGTCAGATACAACCTCTCGTTCTCATTGTCTTCATCCGTCTCATATAAACCCTCAAGCATGTATATGCAAGATCGAATTAGATTCTTGTCGATAACATCGCCTTCGCGTTCCATCTGAATCATATCGAGCAGAACCGAATTGAGGATATCGAATGTGTTGACATCCAGATCTGACTGAACCAGCTTCGAGCGAAGGATATGATCCCGGAAAAGTCCCATACATGCGGTAAAGATGGACGGTTGACGATTATCTGTGCAGTATACCCGATCCATATACATCAAGACATCGGTTGTCATGTTCATGCAGAGATTGTGATCCTCCCACGATCCCTTAATCCCCTTCAAGAACTTCTCTCCCGTAATTCTCCGCTCGTTGGCTGTCGAATTCGAGGCGCCGCTCATGGTGAGACTCGTTAGATTCTGCGTGATCAATCCTCTAATCTGTGGCATAACTTCGCTGGCGAACCACTGTTCCTCGAACTCCTTCACTCTGTCATAGAGCTTGTCGCCATTCTTCTGGAGTACAATCTTGTAAGCCAAGCGGTATAAGTGTTCGAATGAGATCTGCGACGCATTTCGTGTGTGAATCTCGCGGAGAGCAACGCATATGGCGTCCCAGAGTGACTCGAAGTCTTCGCGATCGACACCCTTGCCACCAAGGCCATGCTATAGAAGTATTAGCAAACATACATTCAGCCGTGCGGTATAAAACTGAGGAAAAGACAAAGATGATTCTTCACAGGCGCTGTATTGAGACTAAGCTTTATAGCTCGCTCGATGGCACCATCAAAAGTGGAAGCCATTGTCTTTTGATGGCGTGGATTGTGGAACAGAATTCGCTCTTCTGGCGGGGTAGACGGGACTCGGGGTTGAGAAATGAAGGACTTACGCGCCTTGGGGGTCTTATTCTACCCCCTCTTCCTCGGCCGGAAATCATCGTATTCAGAGTTCCTGCACTTCAAATCGCCAGATTATTCCCAGATGACTGGATGATAGCCTTGCTGATTCAATAGTGGGGTTGTTCTTGGGTGGATATTTGCCGTTCAAGGCTCATTCTGCAAAGTTTGGGCCGTTAGGCGTGAATCAGGAGCATTGAAAAACTCCACCCTGTTGTATATTGCAGTGAGATGAAGCTATTCACATCAGGAGGCGCAACGTCAGAGAAAGTTGTGTGTTTGACAGTGTCAGCCTTCACCCATCCTCACAATCGTCCCAGCCTGGTCTGCGGAACATCTATTTTCCTAGTCCATCCCTGCACGCGGCTGAAGCCTTTCAGCCTCTTGGCAGGCACACTAGCTTGTTTTTAATATATACCGGAACAACATTTTACCGAGACATAAGCAAAGCCCGGTCCTACTCATATGCGATTATCCATTCCAGCCTCGAGTTTCCCCTTCGCATTGACACAGAAGTAGCTCAGCTCATACCTTTCAGAACAATCACGATGCAGCCTCGTCAAGCAGCCTTCCGCCTCCTGCGGCGCATTGCCCTGCAGGATTTCAAACCCAGCGCCATCACCACCCTCCCTGTCCGGCGCAAACCCTCTTCATCTCGAAATGTCCACATCCGCAACACGCCCTGTCTGCGAACCTCTGACTCCTCCTCGAAATCCTCCCCCCTGGCGCGCTTCAAAATCCCTCGCTCAACTCCATCAACGCCGCCAGCAGAGAAGCCAACGTACGAGCTGACGTTCACCTGCAAGCCGTGCTCGACGCGGTCGACACATCGAGTTTCGAAGCAGGGCTATCACCATGGGAGTGTGTTAATTTGCTGTCCGGGATGCAAGAATCGGCATGTGATAAGCGATCATCTGGGCGTAAGTTATTGCCATCACTTCAGAGCTGGATCATAGCGATGGGACGGAAGTATATGGGCTATGGATGCAGATGCTGATGGAACGTAGATTTTTGGAGAGAACCCTACGACGCTCGAAGAATTGATCAAGGAGAAGGGACAGCTGGTTAAGAAGGGCACATTGAGTGAAGATGGCGATTTTGAGGTTTGGGCTGATGGGTCGGTGACGGAGAGGGAGAAATCTGAAGCTTAAGAGCAGGCTGAGAGTCCGATGTATGCTGCGGACAAGGGACAGAAGCAACCATAACGTTCATATGAAGTGCGCACACGAAGAGGCAGATGAGATTGATATACGATTCATAGATGGCATGAAGGCCGCGAATTGAAAATGTGCATGGCAGGCATAGAACATATAGCCGGCGGAGGACTGTACAACAGACGTACGATACGAACTGTACGATATTTGTTCGGAATATAGAGCTACATATATCACCACTATCATAATGACAATCTCAACATAAACCTCCCATGGTTCCCTTCCCATATGCACACTTCAGGTCCCAATTTTCAACTCCATACGCCATTCATACACCCTATTCCATGGATCACAAAACCGCTTATCCCATTATCAAAATCCCCTCCTCAGATCTCTATGCTCCATCCCCTTCTCCTTCCTCCTCTCCTTCTTCCTCTCCACCTTCTTTATCTTATCCTTCCCGAACTTCTCCGGCGCGCTCACAGCCTCGATCTTGCGCTTACTAGATCTCTGCTCTCGTCTCTCCTTGACGCCTTGACGGACCTTCAGGAGCTGCTCCGTATACACAGAGGTACCGCATTTGATCTTCAGCTGCTCCATGAGCTCCTGGCACTCACTCTTGAGGCTCTCATACCCGGATTTAAAGAGGTCGTCTGTTGAGTAGGGGATTGGGATATGAGGATCTGTTAGGTTGTGGAGAGGCAGCAACATGGTCGGCAGCGAAGGAGTGAGTGTTGGACCGTCGAGTTTGACGATCAGCATTTGCAGGAGTTGCAATGATGATGTCTTTGGGATTAATACCACTGCTCGTGGAGGAGAGCTCTCGCGACGCAAGATAAACGAGAGTCTGCCCAATATGTAGTCTAGAGCAGTTTGTTGCTTCTTATCGTCGGCAGTCACATCATCCTCGTCATCGGAAATTTGTGCATCGTCTTCTTTGGGCTTCTTCCACTTGAGCGAGCTGGCAGCAGCAGTGCGACCCAAAAAGTTGAAATTTTTGACAATCTCGTTGGCGAGCAACTCGGTCAAGGCTGGAGTCTTGAACATATGGGCAGTCCGACGAATGAGATCTCTGATATCATCCGAATTAAGTGAAAGACCATTTGATCCGCGAAGAGGGAGAGTTGCAAGGCCAATCTCCATATTGGCTCGTGCGAAATCGGTGAAGTATGTTCCCATCAATCTGGCTGCGGAGAGTTTAACCCATGCGTGTGGATATGTCAAGCAGGTTCGAACAGATGCCCACATTTCGGCCGTACCCGAGGCCAAAAGCCTCGAAGGGAACTTGTCGCATAATGTTGACGCCAATTGTAGAGCGAAATAGATGAGTTCCCAATCTGACTCTGTATCTTTTGAGTTCTTCAGCGCACCTTCGATATTGGCTTGCAACTCATTGACGTCGCTGTCAAGCGGCACATCTTGAGCCTCATAGTAAAAACCAAAACTCTGGAATGCCAAACGTTGAACAGCAGGATTGCCTTCTTGTTTAATCCATGATCTCAGCAGGTTCAAGAAAGTTGTTGTACGCTCTTTGTCTGCTTTGCGGAATATCTCCTTGATAATTTCGCCAGCGGCCATCCTGCATTTCTCGCTGTCATCGTTGGCAAGAACGAAAATGAGGGGCACAAAGCAAGTCGCCGAGACTTCCTGGATGAAGTCATTCGAAGATTTGGAGAGCAACAAGTGCAGGACTTCAAGAATTGACAATCGGCCACCCTCGCGCTCGTAATTGAGATTGGCAACGATAAATGCCAACTGCTTCTGCCAGCGATTTTTTCTTTGCGGGTACTCTCTGAGAAATTGGAAGTATGCTCCTCGTGCAAGGTCTCTGGTATCTTTATCATCGTTTGTCACCATGACTGTCCCGACGTAATCCATAGTATCGTAGACGGTAGCAGTTTCAACCTTAGAATCCAACACTGCACGCAAGAAATTGAACGTCACGTGTCGTCTTTCTGGATCGGTCATGTCCTCCTTCAGTCTTGAGAGTAGATCATCGACGGCGGAATCCTTGACTGGTACATCATTCCTATCGCGAAGAATGACAGAGATAAGTTTGAGCGCTGCTTGCGAAATGTCGGACGTAGTGGAAGAGGAAGTATTGATACTTCTCAGTGCTTCGGAAGCAGCAACCTTGTACAGATTACCGCCATTATGTGTTGCCTTCAGAGGCACCTTCACAATTGTGGTGAGCAATCGGAAGGCAGAGATTTTGACCTCTTCCTCGCCTTGAACAAGGGCATCGCCAAGAATAGGAACAAAGCCCGCCAAATTTCCTGCCGTGCGAAGATTGTCGTGCTTCTTGAGAACAGCACGAAGCACATCGAAGGCAAATCGAACCAGTTTGTATGTGTATACGGTAGTGCTTCCCCGATCTCCGCTCTTCTTTGCGCCCTTCTGTACCAAGTACTTCTTTAAGCGATAGTCATCCTTAACTTTTGCCTGTGGTTTGCCAGCGTTGTACACGTCTTGAATGACTTCGTAGCAGAAAATCAAACTATCTCTGCTATCAGCGGCAGAGTTCTTGAGCAATCCAGTGCTAATGCGGTTGAGAAGTTCATCAATCTTCCTGACCATCTTGAGATTCAATTTCTCCTTCAAGAGGACTTGGATTGGACGGACGAGATCAGTAAGACGACTCAAAGTGGCAGTTTTGGCAATCAATTCCATGGAATCCTGGGATTTGCTGCTCTTGACTTCCTTCATCTTGCTAACATATTCCTCGGCATCCTTTTCTTGTCCTGTGATGCCGAAGATATCGTCCATGATGATGGCAACAATTGACGAAAGACAGTAGTCTAGATCGCCAGGAGAGTATAGTGGAATTGTAGCCACGAGAATGGAGTGCATTGTGTATGACAGAACGTGTAGCTGAGAACCACGGTTTAGGGCGCTACGAAGCTCTTTCAACACGAAGCCGAAATAAGACGGACCAAGCAAGACACAGACGTCGGTCAAAGTCTGACGAGTCATATCTCGAGCCTCTTGGGCTTTACTTCGAAGAATTTGACAGATATCCGTGAGCACTGCAGGCAGCCTCTCAACGAGTTGCTCATGCGGTAGCAGTTTGAGAAGTCTGACAACGATGACTGCGACTGGACTACGAAGACTGACAGTCGTCTCATCCTTGTGGTGCAGATATGCAATCAGCGGCGGGAGAATATTGCCCGTCAAATCATCATAGAACTTCTGCTCTTTTGGTAACGATTTCGCAAGCGTGGAGAGAGGCAAGACAGCAGGCTTTTCATCAACATCCATAGCCGATTCGTCAACCTTTGCCTCTGTTGTCTCATTCCTAGCTGAAGCAGCCATGGCTAAAGCGTCGATGACTTTGCCCACCAAACGGATGATTTGCTTCTCAAGGTCTGGTTTCGCAGTAATATATCCAGTGAATCTTCTAAGAATTGCTCGGTATTGTGGCCAATCCAAGGAGCCAGCCAAAACGCCCACGCACGTTGTTGCCTCAGCGGCAAGATTGTGGGCATCATTTCCTTCAGCTCTATCAAAGATGAAATGTTCAAGTAGAGGAATGAAGAAATGAGCAGTGTTTTTGCTGCTAATCTCGCCATTCTTGGACGCCTGTGATAGTTGAGTGAGGGCACCAGACTGGCGGCCCTTACCAGCAGTCAGTATATTGTTGAAGAAGGATCCTTCTAACTCGTCCTCGCCGCTAAGAAGACTGTGCATATCATTGACTTCTGTCCAATCAGGGTACGCTCTAACGAGATGAGCCATAACCTTCACATATTCGCGACGAATGATCTCAGATGCCTCTCGTGCGCCCGTATAAACGGCTGGCAGTAGGATGGTGGAGAGCATATTATAGAATTTGACCCTTTCCGATTCATCTGCCGCTTTACTAGCGACGTCCAAAAAGTTGCAAATCCCATCAGAGGAGTTTGAACACAGAATGCCAAACTCTTCGTCGTGTCGGATATAGAAAAGGAAGTTGTAGAGGAGTGGGCGCCATTGGTGAGCTGTGAATTGCTTTTCTCTCGGGGCGGCGATAGCATTGAACGCTTTAAGTCGTCTATTGTAGTCCGGCTCATCGAGTCTTGCATCAGCAAAGGAGTTCAGTGCCATACAAAGCTCAGCAACTTCACCGAGAACAGGATCCTTGCGGGAATAGACCATCAACACCTCAGATAGCACTTCTCTGCTACTCCTATCACGGAAGAAACCAAAGAGAGATGTGACAGTATTGTAGACTCGATCCTTGAGGATAGCGTCATTTTGAAGATCATAGAGCGGAACAAAGTGTTGAAGCACGAATAGAAGTCCACTCTTAGTCTTTGGATTAACTCTTCGTGTGGGCTGATCGAGCAAAAAGGTGGCAATATCGACAAGATTGTGGGCTTGCGTAGATTGAGAAACAAATGGCGAGAGACCAGAAATTGTTTGTACGCAGGCCTCCAGGAGATCTTTGCTAACATCTTGTTGGACTCTGAGGACGTCTCCGATGCGTAGCAAAAATGTATCCATATTCTTGGAGAGCAACGCTTCATTCACATCGCTGGCAACGGCTTTGTTCTCTGGTGTAATGCCCTTGGCAATACTCACCAAATTGTCAATGATGGTCAGGGCGAACAATTTGACCTGATCTTTTGATTTCGGTGGAGCAAGACACTCGGCAACCTTGACCAGTATCTGGTCATTTTTTCCAAGGAAGAGGACAGTTTTAGGCGAAAGCGACCATGTGTATAAGAGCTGCAACACACCAGATACACTTTGCGCAGTCTCGACAGGCAACTTGTCAAGTCGCGGGCTGATAAGCTCTTCCAGCATAAGAGACAGGTATGGCGACCAATCGAAGGTAACATCATTGCTGAACAATAATACTAGGCACTTGAAGCCTGTCTGTCGAACAACCTTCAGCATTGATGTCTGGCTAACAATCTTTGCCTCGTCTTCGACTGAATCTGATGAACGTCGAAGCTGGCGAGAGGAGTTTATAAGGCAGTAGAGAACCGCCGAAAGTAATTCGCGTGTAAAGGGAGTGACTTTGGTGCTGAGCTCCTTCAAGACGCCTTCTATCATGTTCATGAAACCAAGCTGCTTCCGTACGCTTATAATTTCATTATCGAATAGTTCATCTCGCGAGATGCCATCTTCGATGACATTGATACCCTTCAGCTCGCCTAATGCAATCTGTAAAAAGGCTCCAGTGTCCTCAACAGTCAGGTTGCGCAAGACAATAAGTCTTGTAGCTTGCATGCCTTGTCGTCCACTAGCTGCACCCTTCTTGGAAATTGTGCGTCCGTATAAGATGCGGAGAAGGACGGGCATGAGCTCTTGGCGATGCTGAAATTGAATTTGGGTCTCTCCTTGGAGAAGAATCGTGAGTTCATCCTTGAAACGTGCTTCGTCGAGCAGATTTAGCAAGTTCTCCTCGTAAGATTTAATGCTGGGTATTTTCCATGTGAAAATCGCCTTAAGAGCCGCTTTCTGGATTTCCAGATCTCCGTTTGTCAGAAGGCCGAGAAGGGCTTCGAAGACTTCAGCAGATCTGAACAGCACTCTCGGGTTGTGAAATTTCTGAAGGAGATCCAGCTGAGTCTTTTGGTCTCTTCTGGTCCAGTCACTGACATTTGCAGGCTCATCTTCTGCTTGTTCGGACGTATCACCATGTTTGGCCCACGAGAGAAACATCGGAATGAATTGACGGGAGCGGCGCTCAGCGATACGCGCGATACCACCTAGAACGCGTAAAGCTTGAGCTCTTGCCATTGGTGGTTGGGCAGGAATCAGTTCCTGAGACTCTTCAAATTGTCGAATCATGACATTGCGGGCATCTTTTGTCTCTGATTCTGCTTTTAACGCCAGGTTATCCAAGTTCATCAAATTCGAGCACTCAAAGTCAGTCATGCCAGAATGCTGCGGTGGTTCAACATTTCTAGCCGATCCATCCCACACAGTCGAAGGAGCATCTAACCAGCGGAAAGCAATCTCCGCAATGATGTCCTCCCCGATAGACGTCTCAGCGATTTGACTAAGAGCAGCGCTACTATCATCCCAGAGTTGGGCAAATTTGACAGTAAGCATTCCGAAACAAAAGGATGGAATAGCCCGACTCATTACAGGATCTGATTTATAGTTGGGATAGACCGTGGCAAGCTTTCGGACATGCATCGAGGCGGATCGAGCGGTCTGCAGGTCGAGTGGAGTATTCTCAATCAAAAGCATGGTGGATAAGACGTCTGAATCTTTTCCAGTAGAGGTTTTATGAAGATGGTCAAGAAGACGAAGGGATAAGAGACGCAGCTCATGCGAATTTGTAGATAGATTTTCTACGAGCGTTTTGATGAGCAAGTGAGCTCCTTCGTCGCCGTCAGCTGACCAAGAATATGCCGCGGGCTTGTATGGTGGATATTGCTCCAGGCTTGTCACGTAGGATAACAAAGCTTGCAGAAAGCTAGGTAGACGAGCATACCTAGGTGCAGCTGCACGAAGGAGAGGCTCTAGAGAAGTGTCAATTTCTCCTGCCGCTTTTGTCATGCGAGAAAATGCTTCGAAACCGCGACCAACGATGAAACGAGATTCCTCTGGCTCAATTGCCGATGAAGGGCGTAACGCAAGCTTCAGCTTTCGCTGAAGTATCTCGGCGATCCTAGCATTGGTGGATGGATGGACAGTTGTACAGTCCATAATTGATAATAGCGCGTAATACTTTGGCAGACATCGATCATGCCAGATTTTTGAGCCACTTCCATACGAAGTGGGGGATGCTTGTTCCGGGAATGGTGACACCTCTAGTCTTTCGAACTTGCTCACCATCTGATCTTGCCATGACTGAGGAATGTTGAAGCCATCTTTTCCACCGTAACTGCTCATAAAGACGCCAGATGATACCATTTTTGGGATGAGGACACATAAAGTATCTTCATTCTCTTTGTCCGACCAATGGGTGACGATAAATCTCTGGAAGTATGGCATAATAATGCTTCGGAAACGCTCAGTATCAACTTGCGCAAAATATGAGCAGAACAATAGGAACCATCGCGCCAGCGGCTCTTTCGAGAGCGAATCCAGGTATTTAGAGACAAAGGGTATCAAAGCATCCATCGGCGCATATTGCAGAGCTATCGAAGTCGTGAGAATGAGAGATTGCCATAGCTGATGATTCTGCTCATCATTGAACGTGCCCATGGCAGTTTTAGAGAAGGCGGGCAGTATATCTGATAGGGTTGATAGTATTGGCTTCCAGTCGGCAATTCTTGATCCTTTTCGAACACCGCCAATAACTCCAATTGCTCTTGCTGACAGCATCAATAGTCGGAAATGCTCCGGTGTTTGAGATTGCTGAAATGATTCAAGCGTTGCCTTTGCCTGATCAATAACGGTTGCAATAATCTCCTGAAAGGTATCGGAGCTCGAATGGTGGACCAGACTAGTCAACACACCACATATTACATCTGCCCAAGGCGAAGAATTTCCTTCTTTAGGCTCAGAACCATCATATTGGGCGAACAGAGACTGCAAAATCGCAGGACCAGACGAATGGATCGTTAACCCGTTGCCCTTCATCGCCTCTGCGAACATGGTCATAATACCATGATAGTATAGATTGTATTCTCGTGTACCGTATGTACTCTCTAGGTCCATCCTGGCGTGAGATACGATCGTAGGCAGCGCCTTCTCGCGAACAGCTGGCGCGCCCGCTTTCTTGATGAGAAAGCTCATAGCCTCAGCAGCGAAACGAGCGATATGTGGAGGCTGTCTTTTCTTGCCGAGCAAAGGAGCCATCAAGTCGTATGTAGGGCGCAAGTCGAATACGAGCAGCTTCGAGAGGTATTTGAACAGAAACGCTAAACATGTAAAACTCCATTCGATCACCTCGACATCCTGCGGTGTCCCTGCGATATCCGTGACCAACGCCAATGCTCGCGCATAATGTTTTTCGAAACGCAATCCCAAGTCGTGTGCAAAATCGGTCAGCAGTGACAGCAATGGCTCTATTGATTCTCTCTCTTTCCCTTCCAAATGGCCGATCAAAAGGTCCATGATCTTGTCCTCGAAATGGAGTATTTGTGGTAAGCTGTCGCACATCGGGCTTACGTCGTGCGAAAATTCGACGAATCGCCCCGCCATATTCAATTCCTGCCATCTTTCCAATCCAGCCTTGAAGTAAGACGTGGTCGCCTCGAGATCCTCCTTCTCGAGATCATGGCGGCGAACTCTTCGAAGAGGGTCGAGGGAGTTTAATTTTGCGACCTTCGCGGTGAAGGACTCCCATCTGTGATTTTTCGAATGTGTCGTGCCTTTCTTTCCTTTCGAGGTCTTTACGATCCTCCCTGAAGAAGTGGACGGCATCTTTGGCCGTATGTTCTGTTGATTGCCCAACTTCTTGGCCTTCGATGTCTTGAAATCTTATCGAGATGTGGATGCCATGGATCAGAATAATTTTGAAGCGGTGAATTCTTTTGGCGAATTCTGCCAGGTTTAAATTCTTAGCGCGATCTGCGATAAAGAGCTTCCGACTTCAAATCCCCATCACCAGAACACCATCAAGGGTATTCAAACTCTCGCCATTCTTTAGCCACCAACAACTCCGTCTTTCCTTAATACTCAACGCTTATTCCACGATGACTTCAAAGATGTAAGTTATGTTCTATTTCACAGCCCATTTCAAATGTTTCTCTCTGTCAATGTCACTCGCGGCGCACCACCTGGATTCATGCTCACCTTTCCAAAACAGAATAGTCATTGGCGCAATCAACGGTCAATTGCAATCGGCATTTACGAAAATTGGTACACTACATGCTAAGAATAACTTCACCTTCGCGATTGTATCCGGAGATCTTTTCAGCGAGGATGACGATGCAGTTACGGATTTGCTTGATGGAAAGATCACCATTCCTCTACCAACATATTTCACAATTGGCTTAAATCCATTTCCTCAGCGGGTCATTGATAAGCTATCGACAGATGAAGATGTAAGCAATACCAGTCTTCATTTAAACCTCATGCGGAAACTGATCGTTCTAGCTGTGCGAGAACCTTCATTATTTGGGAAAGCGAAGCACGACCAAGACGTCAGAAGGCGTGCGCATTGTAGCTCTTGGAGGGCAATTGGACGATACAATAATTGGTGGTGTGTCAAAAGAGCAATATCTGCCGTTCCATACTCTTGACGATGCCAAGTCGCTGAAAGGGGCAAATACCACCGACATACTCTTAACTTCTTCATGGCCGGCATCGATTCGAACAGGGTCAGCAGTGCCAATACCCGATGTGGGCCAAGAACCAAAGGGCTACGATCACATCTCCGAGCTTTGCGCCGCCTTAAAACCTAGATACCATTTTGCATCATCACCTACCTTCTACTACGAGCGGGAGCCATTCTTTCATATGCCGACACAGGATGCCCCTGATTTCCGCCCCATCACAAGATTCATCTCTCTCGCTGCTCATGCAAATCCAAATAAGCAGAAGTCTTTATCAGCTTTCAAGTTGCAATTACCAGTGGATGTTACTGCACCGCTCCCAGCTGGAGCTACAGCTTCGCCGTTCGTTTCGAGTCCGCAAACCAACAATAGAAAACGAACTGCTCTGGAGCCGGAGCCATTTTCGAGGTTCTCAAGATATGATGCCAGCTCTCATCGCCGTAAAAGAGGTCCGGGAGTAAGGCAGCCACCTCCAGGTCCTGATACTTGCTTCTTCTGTCTCTCAAATCCAAACCTTGCCACTCATTTGGTCGTATCCATCGGCGAAGACGCATATGCAACTGTCGCAAAAGGTCCTCTGACGACTGCAACAACAAACGAGGCCAATGGACTTAATTTTCCAGCACATATTCTTATCATACCATTGAGCCATGAGCCAACCTTGGCATTGATCGAGCAAGAAGCGAGACAGAGGACGTACACCGAGATGAACAACTACAAAAGAGCATTGCAAGAGATGGTTGCAGCGCGCAGTGACGATAAGCTTGGTGCAGTTACTTATGAAATCAGTCGTGGAAATGGTGTCCATACTCACTGGCAATTCATCCCAATGTCCGCTGCTACGATCTCCAAGGGCTTGGTTGAGGCAGCTTTCAAAGTGGAAGCGGAGAATTTCAAGTATCCTGCCTTCCAGAATCGCGATCCTGGCATTGGTGAAGGAGAAGGGGATTTCTTCCGTGTATGGATCTGGTCGCCGGCCCAAGAGGATGGAACAGCTGCATCATCAAAGTGCATCACAATGCCTTTCGATGACAGCGTGAGGTTCGACTTGCAGTTCGGCAGAAAAGTTCTTGCCAAGTTGCTAGGCTTGGAGAAGAGACTACAATGGAGAGATTGCGAGCAGACTGTTCCTGAGGAGGAGAAAGATGTTAAAGCATTTAAGGCGGCGTTTAAGATTTTTGATTTCACCATGGAGGAGGGGAAGTAGGAATGATACCCAAAAGTGCATATCTGGATATGGTGCTTCTCAAGCATCTGTCATCAGGGGTATAATAATTTTATAATCATTGCATTCGGTGAGCATGAAAGGCAGGGAGGAGTTGGGATGCTTTCTGTGCATAGCATGGCGGGACTTGGGAGCATATGGGAATGGACTAAGGCGACTATATTATTACGGAGTATAGTTAGAGATTTCAAACAATGGAAACAGGGGATTTTCTACATGTTAGTTGCTGGTTGTATACTCGCGTGACATTTCACACGTTCAAATAAGGTTGCAGGAACACGGACTCTGTACAGATAAGAATTCCTTGACCCCGCCATGTTTATGCGGGGTAATCGACGACCAGTGTTGCTACTCAAGAGCTCTACTAGAGACGCTTCGCACTGAACCTTCATCTTCGACTCCCATACTGATACCGACACCAACTATATAAATGACACGTACCGAAACCATGGCAGATCCGACAGATGAAGTGATCACCATCCTCAACTTCGAGTCCAAGCTCCCCAAGTTCGACCCCAACAGCAGCGGCCTCTTCGGCCTCGTAGACATGGGCAGGTAAGTGACCTCCCACCCCTCCACGCATGTATCTCCTAACATAATACCTCAGCAATGGGATCCGCTTCTCCATCTCCGACCTCTCGCCGCCCCGTTCGCGGCTCTTGCGCTGCATCTACCGGGAGCGCGCGGGCATCTCCCTCTACGACGCCCTCCACGACTCCACGCCCGGCTCCATCCCCTTCGTCTTCTCCCCCGAAATCATCGCCAAAGTTTCCAAGACCCTCACGCGCTTCGCGCACATCTGCAAGGAATACCGCGTCCCCGAGGAGCGGATCAGCGTCTTCGCAACGGAAGCGATGCGCACGGCGCACAACCGCGACGCGATGCTCGCGGCGATCAAGAGCGCGAGCGCCCTGAGCGTGCAGATATTGAGTCCGGCGATGGAGAGCTTGTTTGGGGCGATGGGCGCGCGGTCCGCATTTGGCGATGTGGACGGGCTGTTTATGGATCTTGGGGGAGGGAGCGTGCAGATGACGTATTTGGATTCGAAGATTGAGGGATATGAGATGTTGGCAGCTGGGGCGGCGACGAGTATGCCGTATGGTGCCGCGAAACTAACGGCTGCTTTGAAGACGGAAGATGCGCACGAGACACGGAAGGATCTGAAGACGCAAATGAGAGATAGGTTCGAGGGCATGAAGGATCGTTTTCCTAAACTCAAAGAGCAGGCAGAGAGCGAAGAGGGCGTCTCGATATATTTCTGCGGTGGAGGGTTTAGAGGATATGGCAGCATATTGAAGCACACACATGATATCCAACCGTATCCCATCCCTGAAATCGGCGGTTTCACAGTCTCCGGCGCAAAATTTGTGCAATGGAGGGAAATGCTCAAAGAGAATGAAAAAGAAGGCAAGATCTTTGGGATGTCGAAGCGTAGACGCGAGCAGTTTCCTGCCATTGCAATGGTTGTAGGAGCGCTTGTGGAGGCGGTACCAAAGGTGAAAAAGGTGACGTTCTGCAGTGGCGGAAATAGAGATGGTGTCCTTTATATGAAGCTTCCGCCGAGTCTAAGGGAACAACATCCACTTCCGCTTCTGCCTGGTGGGCTGGACTCTGCGACTGATGCATCGATCGGTGCTATTGCAGATGTGGTGGCCAGCACGTTGCCAGAGGGTGTGCCAGAGGTGTTCTCAAGTCACCTGTTGAAGTACATTATACGTAATACATGGGTACATATGGGTCATTCCGATGACGAGAATTCGGCGAAGGCGATACATAATCCGATTTCAGGGGCTATTGCAGGTCTGCCTGGTCTCACGCATGAAGTACAAGCTATCATATCCCTGGTATTATGTGCAAGATGGGGCACCAGTCTTGGCCCAATGGACAAGGCGCTGTATGACAATCTCAGATTGCTCGTAGGGAAGAAGCGAACTTTCTGGAGTGATTATATCGGTGCTGTGATGAGGTTCTTGGCTGCTGTCTTCCCAGTTTTTCCTGTCGAGCCTCAAGCACTGACTAGTATCGTCGCGTAAGTTATATGCTTGTATTCGTGCTCTATTTGCTGATCAAGAAATAGATTCAAGCCGATTCTCTCAGATAACCTTGGAAAGAAAGGCAAGAAGTCTGGCATCAAGCTCGAGATTGACCTGAAACCCCTTGGTCTACTTGGCGTAGATCCTTATGATCTGATTAAGGTCTTTAAGGATGTTGGGAAGGGAATCGATTATGATTTCCGTGTCGAAGCCGAATTCATAGGCTGATTTCCAGGAGTTGGATAGGTAGAGGACGGGATGTCAACACGTTGCATCTTCATAGATATCGTGTTATTTGAGATACCCATGTAAGCCAATAGCAAATAAAATGCTGGCAAAAATCATTTCTCATCTATTTAGGCTAGCCATTTTTATATCGTGGGTATTAAAAAATCAACAATGTTGGCTGGTAACTGTCCCTATCATTATTCGGAGCTTTATGGTGCTCCTAAAAATTATCTCTTTCTGTCATAGCGCTTGAAGGCCTGGTCTTTTTGTAGGGAACTGGCTATCTTGGCCATTTTAGCCATTTGGCTTCCTTTTGCACCCTTGTTCAGCAGGGATTCATACCTCATAAGTAAATTCCTCTGATTTGAAGCGCTTGGTACTCAAAGATTTCTAGAACTGCTGATGAGATTTTAGCTTGAATTCTATGGCAATGTGAAAGCGATATATGCTGCTTGCAAGCGAAAGATATGAGATGGCACGCTTATGCCATCACTCTATTACTCGCAGCTTTTGCTATCAGAAGAGTGGTGAAACATTCATTTATTCAGTGCTACTGCTAGATTGCTAACCAAAGCAATCTTCAAGTCTATATGTAGCGTAGTTTTCTGCTATAGGTTGTTCCTCCTACAGAAGTACAAATGAAGAATCGTACAAAAGTCTAGTACTTTCCTGGACGTGAGATATGGGCCAGCAAGCCTTTCAACGCTCCATCCTCTTTCGCGATCCCACGCGGGAAGACCTTGCCAGTGTTCTTGCAATAATTGGCAAGCTGTCTCTCGGTCTTGAAACGGCGAGCAGGCTTGCCATTATTTCTCTGGTCCAGGAAGTCATAGATGTTGATCCAGACAGTCTCCATTGCCTGCATCAATTGCTGAGTTAGTATAATTCAAGCAATTTAAAGATAGGCAGTGGAAGAAACTAACCTGCTTGCACTTCTTGATGCTTCCAGGAACAGGCTCAATCTCGAGATCGCGGCACAATCTCTGCCAGTTTGCAAGCTTCGTCGTGTTGCCAAAGTACTCGTTGAAGTCTCGGTTGGCTCTCTCCGCGCGAGTTTCGGTTTTCATTTTGGGACTGCTCTTGGATGGCTTGATAGGAGATGAGTCTATCTCAGGGGAATGGGTCGCTTTTCTTGCGGCTGCGAGCTTACGACGGAGGCGCTGCATTCTGCTGCTTTCTTCCTCAGAATCATTATCATAGTCAGACTCTTCCTCGGAAGTGCTGTCACTGTCAGGAGTATCAGAGTCGTAATTGATCTTCAGTGATTCCAGCTTTGCCGCAAGTTCGTCCGATGAAGCCCTTGTGGCTCTCACTTTCTTGTTTGGATCCCCCAAGATCTCAAGTCGAAGAAGGCTATGCTCTCTCGTAGATGCCGCCAAGCCTCGTTGAACGGCCAGGGCCTCGAATTTGAATAGCTTATCCTTAACACTCTTAATCTCGATATCGAACTTTTCCTTGTTTGCCCTATGCTCTTTCTTGAGAAACGATCGAAGACGTTTACGATAGACGTAACTGTTGTACTCCAAAGCTTGAGTCTTGGGCAGAATGCCAAAGCGAGTCTCCATGCCATCGGATTGTCCTAAGTGATCATATCCGGAAGGATCCAAAGACATATTTATGTTCTTTATTGCCTTGAATATGCCTTCACGTCTGTTGAATTCCGTGATACAATTTTGAGAGCCTCGATGGTTGATGAGCGCCTCATATTTGACTTGCAATTCCGTCGCCTTGCCATCGCCAGCGGCAACCTTGAGCTTAAGCTTGTTCAACTCATTTCTGAAGAAGTCGGTGCGAAGCTTTCTATAGCGCTTGGTATCTGTGGAAATCCCACTAGAGGCCACGACAGCATCGAATCTCACGATGAGATCGTTGGATAGGTCCCGCATCGTGCTCAGTGAGATTTCGGCACTGACCAAGTTAGTCTCTAATCCAATCTGAGCATCTTCTTTCAACTAAAAGATAACAAAAGAAGTATCCAGAAACTTACAGAGAAGGAGGGAGGGGTTGTGATTCAGACCATGCACACGCGTTTGCGAAGCGCGAAGATGCATGGGAGCAGTAAACAAAAAGCGGCATTACAATCCAAATAAATATCGCTCAGTGCATGCAACCGCCAAACTAGTCACTCTACGCATATAGGCAAATTTTGCTCAGAGTCTCTCGATCAATAGAGGAAATTCCGGATCTCATATCTTCTTCTCGCTAGAAATCATCGCGTCAACGCTCCGTCTCAGGCTCCAAGATGTCAAAGTCCCTATTCTAAGTTCTATTCTACGTGTAAATCTTGCCACGCATCCTCTCTCCTACTTATGGCAATCATAAATCTTCAAAATTTCACTTCTGTCCTATCTGCACCTTCCTCTCCTCACCTATCTTCCCACCCCGACTCCTCCTCACCCCCAAAAACTCCGCATTCCATCTTACACCCCTCTCCACCTTTGCCTTCTCACCTCCCTGGCTTCCACCATCTCCCGCCCAACCCCTTTCCCTCAACTTCTCAAAACCCTCCAACTCCCCCCTAAAAACCCTCTCCACTTCCCTCCCCAAGGCCTCCAGCTCCCCAGCCTCCCTAAACGGCTCCTTCCTATCCCCATAACAAAGTCCCCCAAACCATTTATGTCCCGCATCTCCAAACAACACCTCAAAGCTAACACAGAGCCCATAGAACATTTTCCCACAGAACGGCTTCCCAAAGCCCCTCACCTTCTCCCTAACCCTATCAATCCTACCCGGGCGCCGCTTATCCAAGATCGCCGACGTCCGCGCCCACAGCCTTTGCATGAGCTCGCGCGTCTGGGCGGCGGGCGGGAGGGGATACGTGGGCGCGGTCTTGCTGGTGATGAGGCAGGAGAGCAGGATGCTCTGGTCCGCGTCGCAGATGTCGAAGCGCAGGGTGAGCATCTTGGGGCGGGGGTCGGGGGGTTGGGTTGTGTGGCCTTCGGGGGTGCGGTGGAGCGGATCGACTATCGAAAGTTGCCGCGCGACAATGGTCTCGAGACTCGCTATTATCTCGCGCGCTTCTGAGGCGCAGAGGGGGTGCGAGGCGGGTTGGAGGCCGAGGAAGGAGTGCAGATCGCCGGTGCCGAGGGAGGTGTCGATGGAGAAGGAGAGCCGGTATTCTTTCTTCATCACGGCGGCTGGGGATTGTTCCTCAAAAACGAGGTTTTCCTGACGTTTTCGAGATATTAGGCCCATAATTTGGAGGGTGACGTCGTCCTCCAGAGCAGATTTCTTGAGACGAGGAAGTGGCTCGCAGGGATGGTGTGTGTTGCTCGGAATACTCCTTGTGTATGTAATTTTCGAGGCCGAGAAGGAGGCAGATATGCTAATGTGAAATTGAGGCTCTGGCTCAAGCTCGGGCTCGGGAACATGCTTAGACTCGGCTTCCGGCTCCAAGGGCGGTAATAGGTTGATTGTCATATCATGGAGAACTGATGAGGATAAGGAGGATGGGCTGCCGGCGGGAGGGATCTGGGTTGTGCGAATAGAGCCAGCAATGCTTTTTGTATAATTGAGAAAGTCGGCTCGAGGTAGGCATTTGGCACGAGAGGAGAGGTTTGAGTCGTTGTGAAGAACTCGGAAAGGGGTGCCGCTGCTAATTGGAACGGATGCTGGGCGGATAAAGCTTGGAAACCTTTTGGTGTAGTTGAGGGAGTCACTTCGAACTGAACATTTGGTGGGCGAGAGGATTCGAGGTGATTTTCCATCTGTTGCAAGCTCTGGCCACGATGGGAGGGGAGGGTTGATGACGAGCGAGTCTTTAGATGTTGAAGGCGGGACGTGTGGAAGTTCGGTGGAAGACTCGCTCGGGGGGAAGTCGAAGGCCACCTGGAGATGGCCTGGAGATAGGTTCATTCGATGAAGCGACAGGTCTACACTGCGATGATGTGTACGACCTATGATGATATCAGATCAAAGATATTGTTGGAATCGTGCGACCATGGAGGATAAAAATGCTTACTGCAGTCTTTGGAAATTCAGAAAGGTTACACAGAGAGATGTACAGAGCAATATATAGTAGGAAGATATGAATGCTCGCTTTCTTAAAGAACGGAACCAACCCTATGAGGCTGTGAATCATCGATATGCGGATAACAGACACATCAGCTGAACCGGTCACAGCAGGAACATGGAAATTCCATAGCAACGGGTATCAGATAGTATCAGAAACATGATAGACAATAAGAACAGAAATACTTCCCGCTTACTTGTGCTGGCTAGCAATAATGATACTATCAACCACATCATGACGAAAATGGTCCCATCTAGTACGGTATGGCTCCGCCCCCTGTCATCGAACTTCTCCTTCAGCGACTTGAGGCCTGACACGACGAAGATGACGCGAGGGAGCACGGATTTCCATAAAAGAGGGATGAAGGCTTCGATCAGGACTGGAGCCCGAAGGTGTTGGACTGGAATGCGGTTTCCCAAAGCTTGCGGGTCGGGACATCGAGTTTCGGTATTTTAATATTGATGCCGACGTTGCTGGGGAGGACGTCGAGGCGACCATACTTGGCTTCCACTGTTTATGCAGCAGACTTGATGCTCTCCGATCTTGTCGTCGGTGACATCGAGGAGTAGTGGCTCAGCGAGCTTGGCGACTGCTTCGACATGATTTCAACCCGCGAGGGGGACGTGGTAATGCTCAGATGTGAAGATTTTTGCTGCTGCAAAACCAACTCCGGCATTGGCACGGGTGATTAAGGCGAGAGAGTCTGAGAAGGGGCAGATGCCATGATAGCTTCTGTTGGATAGAAAGGGTGGTGCCAGGAGGCACCGGAGGATTCTCATGAATATGAGAATCTTCACGTTATGCATGGACGGTTCCATGCATCTTTCCATGGGCTCTTTGAGCCTTTGTCACCACTATCTATATCAAGTAATAGATAGTCCATAGTTCAGTCTGGGATTGCAGTCCGATGTTTATACCCTTTTCGTGCATTGCAAATGTCTTTTGACGACCTGGAGACTTCAACCACCGACCAGCCGAAATGAAAGACGTCGAAAGCAGATAGGGGCATCAAAACATTTCAAAGATCACCACCTCGGAGTCTACGGAGAGCATACTGTCGCGAGATAGAAAAGGAGAAGAATCACAGGTGTTTTGGTTCACGAGTCCGCGAGTTCGCATGACTCCTCCCTCCAGCGTGGCCTCCCCAATAATGGGGAGTGTATTTCCCAGTTCATTCTTGCATCTGCCCTGTCTACGGCGCCCAAAGAAAGGAAGGAGATGGCCGAAACGGAAGAAAAATAGTGCAAATGCAAATACAACTTCAGGCATTAACTCCCAAGTTCAGGATGAAAAGTCACTTATGGATTTTGCATACCCTATCTGCCACTTTGGCCGCACGCAAGATGCTGACTAAGTTGGCCGAGATCTTCTCCTAACTTTGGAGGAGCTCTCCCCGCATTCTGCGCTCCACATCTCCTCCACTGGGCCCTGGCTGTGCCCATGACATATCCTGCATCCACAGCGGCCAGAGCGGAATGGATCGAAGTTCAACTTTGCTTTCGAAGCCAAGCCAAAAGCACCAGTGACACAACGGCCACTGTCACGATTTCATCCACTTGCCCGATTCATTGCCATGCCATGGGCCATGTCTGACCAAAAAGAATCTCCATGCCCGATTTTAGTCGTGGCCCAGTAGGAGTTTCGTTTTTCCGAGGGGATTTTCCCAGAACGGATTTTGGCCGCCCGCCATGGAAGGAACGATAATCAACGACCTCGGTGAATATACGCAACTGCATTGCCGAAACGCACATAAAGAATCATGTATGTATGTATGTAGGTATGTATGTGGCCCAAGTCCAAAGATCTGCATCCACCATTGGAGATACGCCAGCGCAAGGATGCTAAGTGTGGATTTGTTCTTCGTACCTATTCTGAATTCATCAGCCACGCCTCAGGATGAAAACAGCCTCGACCATGGCCTCCTTTTATTTACCACGGACTACGAAACGCGCAGGGCCTAGATTGGGGATATGGATGCAGCGAAGGAGGACCAGCCATCATAGTTCTTTCAAGAAGAACATTAATGGCAGAGAGGGCAGCTACTAGGCAGGCAGGACTTCAGCTCAGATGCCTGGTCAGTCCGATCTTTCGGGTTTTGGTCTCAACAGAAACCGAAGAACAAAAGAACAACAGTGCTAAGGGCGACAATGGCGAATGGAAGATGCCTCGCCTCGTATGGACCAAATGGAAGCTACTTACTCCTTACTCCTACTCCTTACTCCTGGAAGATACCGACACTTCACATCTCACGTGGCAACTGGGAATGCGACCGATTTGCAAGATCCGTTGCTCCGGTTCTGTACTCCAACGTACATACATATGTACATGTACATAGCTTGAAATTCGATGGATTCCGCGGTGTGTTGCATTGGACTCTGTCGCGACATGACATTATTCCGCATTGATGCCTGACCCAATACGACCTGTCCCAATACCACATTTCCCTGAAGCTTCCCTGGAGCCGTGAACATTGAACATGGACGATGACATGGCGGCAGAATTCCGCTGCCGACCCCAATTCTCCCCACCAAAGCGACTCCACTCTGTCAGCTAACTGCCGCTTGGCCTGCCCGAACGGCGTTGGACCTCCTCATTCGACCCAGAACGAGTGGGCATGGCGGTATTCCTGCCGCGATCTCGAATCTCGATGTTTTGGTAATCCAGTCATCGACGACTTTCCGCCTTCGCACTTCGTAATTCGCGCGCTCCCAGCCCTCGAACTGCTGAGCCTCAGGAATGGGGATTTTATGGGGATTTTGTGGATTCTTGCCAGCTTTGCCCCATTACCACGGTGCACGCCTACCCCAGTATAGAGGTATATAGGTACCTATGTACTGGGACGCATGTAATAGGGGGATTTCTTGGGTACCAGGTAGTGATCCATACCCCAAGATACACTACTCCGTATCTACGTAGCGCCCTGCGGGGTATGCACTGTGCGTGGAGGTTGGGGAAATCCCCGCATCCCACGATGCGAGAGATGCATATCCGCCTGCCAGCCTGGAGACCCCAGATGTGCATCGCGTTGTGACGAAGCATCATCACAGAAACCACTCCCGCTGGGATTCGCATGGGGAGAGAGAAGACACCAAGAAGCTCCCAATAACATGCCATGATACGACTGTCAGCCACCGGTCAGTCGTTTGGTGTTGCGACGCTGGGACGCCTCCAACACGAGATTTGAGGACGCTCTCTTCACAAACCTTGGTGGTCTTCCATCGAGCCTACCCCTCGATCAGGACCTACGGAGACTGGAGAGGTCGGCCAGGGCGGGCATAGAAGCCCCCTGCGAATTTAGTTCCTTCATGGCCTTAAGACTCTATCTACTACATACTGTACCTACTCTGTGCCGCATGCCTAGGTATCCATGGTGTCCATGCTCTACTCCGTACTTCGTAAGGTTGATGCTAAGACCTCTCCTCCACAGCTCTACCCCATTTCCCCGCACGGCGTCTCCCTGTCATTTGCGGGACACCTCCGTTCTGGAATCTCCCCAATCTCACCTCCCATGTTAATTATCTCCACCAAATCAATTATATATATCTTGGGGTTACCCCAGCAGATGGAAAATATGTCCCAGCATCAATCTCAATCTACATCTTCGTCTCCTTCTCACGGCCTATTGCCAACTACTCGGACCATTGAGTTGAGCAGTGTGGAAAACAGCAACAATGGCCATCGAAACATCATCCCAGGTCAGCTCGTCTGACGTCGAGAAGTCTGCCATTTCCGAGAGGGAGAATATCGACAATGTCGACGTGAAAGTCGAAAATGAGCCTGACCTTCCACCTATGGACCCAGCCGCGCTGAAGAAGCTCACAAGGAAATGTGACTTACACGTCGTCCCACCCCTCTTCGTCCTCTTCCTGCTCGCCTTCCTCGACAGAACCAATATCGGAAATGCGAAGATCCAGGGTCTTGAAGCGGGTCTCCGACTCTCGGGCACGGAGTACAACATTGCACTGTTCGTCTTCTTCATCCCCTATATTCTTTTCGAGGTGCCGAGCAACATTCTCTTGAAGAAGATCGCGCCGAGCACATGGCTGAGCAGCATCATGGTGTGCTGGGGTAAGTCTGATCTTCTCAAATGGCAATTGCTTCTTCTAACATCGTCGAGGTATCGCAACCATGGGGCAAGGACTTATCAAAAACTTTCATGGTATCGTTGCAATGAGATTCGTCCTCGGTATCTTCGAAGCCGGCCTGTTTCCAGGTCAGTACCTCCGCTATCTGCGCAACGCAGTACTCACCCAACGATCAAACCTAACATGAATGATAGGCTGCATTTACCTCATCTCAATGTACTACGAGCGATATGAGTTGCAATGGCGCCTCAGTCTCTTCTTCTCCGCCAGTATCATTGCTGGCGCCTTCGGAGGCCTCCTCGCCTACGGCCTGGTCCATATGGATGGAGTCGGTGGATACGAAGGCTGGAGGTGGATCTTCATTATCGTATGTAGCTCCTTGATCCCAATCAGCTGTCACACTATCTGACGCATTACAGGAGGGCATTCTGACTGCGGTCGTCGGTGCTCTCTCGAAATTCTGGATCGTCGATTGGCCAGAGACGGCAAAGTTCCTGACCGACGAAGAACGCGCGTTGCTTATTCGCAAACTCCGCGTCGATGTTGGCGAGGCACGAATGGACAGACTCGACAAAAAGAGCGCAAAGAGAATCTTCACTGACTGGAAGATCTGGTGTGGTACCTTGTAAGTCTTTCCTTCCCCTTAGGATTTTGCTAGCAATGAGCAAAGCTGACATACCGATAGCATGTACATGGGCGCCAACACCACCGGATACGCCACTTCCTTCTTCATCCCAACTATCATCAACCAGATGGGCTTCACTGCTGCCCAGTCCCAAATCCGCGCCATCCCCATCTTCATCGTCGCCACTGTTGTTTCCCTCACGGTCGCATGGGCCACCGACCGTTTCAAGCATCGCTACTCCTTCATCATGGCCGGGTGCAGCGTTGGTATAATCGGCTACGCCATCCTCCTGAACCTCGTGAGAGTCCCCGTCGGAGTCCGCTACATGGCAGCCTTCTTCATCACCACGGGTGGCTTCATGGCGCAGCCGGTCACGATTGCCTGGCTCTCCAACCAGATGGGCGGGCATTACAAGCGTGCCGTTGGTTCGGCGTTCCAGATCGGCTTCGGTAACATGGGCGGCATCATCGCATCCAACATCTTTCTCAAGACGGAGCTGCCACGCTACCCGACTGGTTTCGGCACCGCGTTGGGGTTCCTGGGCGTGACCATGGTGGCGTCGTCGATCTTCTTCGTGGGACTGTTCTTGGAGAATAGGAAGAGAGAGAGGGGTGGAAGAGATTATAGATATCAGGAGGAGGAGAGTGAGTTGAATAACATGGGAGATGACCACCCACGGTTCAAATTTTCTTATTAGGGAATCCGGACGGGTTTATTGGATATAGGGAAGGAAATGGGAGATATAATGAGGTTGCATATCAAGCTTTGATAAACTTGAAATACTCAACTCATCTTACTTGCACATAGACTCATTCTTCTGTGTGCTTCATAGTCTTTTGTTCATTGACGTTGCTGTCTCGGAGCTGCTCAATACCCTCATCTTCCGCTTCGAAGCGGCCAAACAATCCCCCCGAGCACTCTTGGCACCAGCGCCGCGAAATGTGACGACCACTCTCGCCTCCGAGTCTCCGACTCGCAACTCAGCGACTCCAGGAGGCTGGGACGACGCTGCAAGGCCCGACAAAGCCTAAATCAATAACAGCTGCCGTCCCCGAAGCAGCGTCTTCGCCGAAGCGTCGGAGATGCGTCTCGTCCCAAGGCCCGCTTCGGCTGCCCGAAAGGGGACATGCTGCCATTCCCCGCAATGTCTCAGCGCGGTGCCTCGGCTGGCGGCCCACCACGTGCTAGCCCGCCTTTCCCCAGATCCATGCGGTCCACAGGTGTGGATGTCAAGTCGTCGACTCCATCTTTCTCTCCATCTTCCATTTCTCTGTTCATCAAGAAAGTGGTGTTTACATACTTGTATAACTGTATTTTTTTTGGTTTGTTAAAATATCGAGAAAAATATTGAATCCTACCACCAAGATGCCGATCAGAAAAGCCTGGTTGCCACGTGAAGGTAAGCTGACGATGTCACATCCCCGCAATTCAATATATTCTCTACCCCAGATTTCGCATCCTCTGTATCTCGTGACACAACATCACGCAGAAAATCAATATCGCAATACTAATTGCAACATTTTAGGCTTCACCGGCGAAGTCCTCGGTCCCCTCATCAAGAACACCCTCTTCAACCCCGCCCTCACCCTCCCCCTCATCCTCCTCGCACGCTTCACAAAGAAAGGCTCCAATCTCTCCATCCTACACGAAAAGGCCTTCGGCCGCATCAAGATCCTTCTCGCCCTCGGCCTCGTGCGCTGGATCAACGGCTACCTCAATCGCGGCTCGCTCGACAACTGGAAGGCCGACCGCTATGTCTGGAGCCAGGAGGTCGTCCTGATCACCGGCGGCGCCGGCGGCATCGGCGGCAGCGTCGTCAAGCTGCTGGCCGAGAAGGGCATCAAGGTCGTCGTCCTCGACGTCATCCCCATGACCTTTGACACCCGTAAGCCCCCCCTTTTCGCTCGCCCCAAGACCCGCGTCTGATATGCGCCTTTCCGCCCCCTTAGAACTAACACTCCCCGCAGCCGCCAACGTCCACTACTTCAAGTGCGACATCACCAACTCAGCCACCATCGCCGCCGTCGCGGCCCAGATCCGCAAGACCGTCGGCAACCCCACGATCCTGGTGCTGAACGCCGGCGTCGCGCGCGGAAAGTCCATCCTCGAGGCCACCGAGAAGGACGTCCGCTTCACCTTCGACGTCAACACCATCTCCCACTACCTGCTCGCCAAGGAGTTCCTGCCGAGCCTGATCGCGCGCGACCACGGCATGGTCGTCACCGTCGCCAGCCTGGCCTCCTACGTCACCGTCCCCAAGATGGTCGACTACGGCGCGTCCAAGTCCGCCGCGCTGTCCTTCCACGAGGGCCTGACCGCCGAGCTCGCGACCCTGTACGCCGCGCCCAAGGTGCGCACCGTCGTCATCAACCAGGGCTACACCAAGACCGCGCTGTTCCAGGGCTACCGCAACGACTCCGCCTTCCTGCTGCCGACCCTCGAGGTCGACACCGTGGCGGAGGCGATCGCCACCGCGATCCTGGCCGGCAGGGGCGGACAGGTCGTCGTGCCCGGCTTTGGCAACATGGTTGCGCTGTTGAGGGGCGCGCCGCATTGGCTGCAGAGGCATGTGAGGGCTGACGGCGTGAAGATTATGGAGAAGTGGCATGGACGACAGGTCATCGATGTGGAGAAGGACTACGGTGTCAAGAAGGAGGACGTGAGCGCGTAAGTCGAAACTCCGAGACGATGCCGAGGCCGAGGCCGATGCTGGCGCAGGAAGGGCGCGATGTTGACCTAAACTGTTTTTAGGTCAACTGTCTTGGTTGAGGCGGAGCAGAAGTAGAGAAAGCGGAGCAGGGGAAGCCAAGGGTGTAATGTAGCGAGGAAGGAGCGTGCTGTTGGATAAGCACGTCTGAGAGGTGCTCAGGTCATGTGTGCACAGGCATGAGTGGAGAGCCACGTGTCTGTATGTTTTCGTCTCTTCTGTCATCAATAACTGTGCAACGATACCCGCAGCAGTTTGTATACATCATTTTATCATCTACCTTATGAGCCACACGGCTATGTCTAAAGTCTGCAATCACATCCGAGATTCCTTGATTTTAGTTCGTGGCACGTGGCACATGTCCGAGAACTCAGAACAACCCTTGAATACTCCTATCCCGGCCGCAGGACTATTGGTATCATAGCCATAACTCCTTTCCCACATCGCAGTGTACGCCAACCTCCTAACCGATCAACTCCCCCACAGATCCTTCTCCGATCTTTGGGCAGCAAGTTCGCATGTCTGGCCAAAAGAGGTGGTAAATACGAAGTCTGCAAATATCGAGCGCCACTAAGCGTTATACTCCAAACAGCTTCCAAGGGACCAGTGATCACTGCTCCCCGGGAAGTAGTTTAATCATCGGTAAAAATTACAACAGTCGGTCACATCTCGCATTCCCACCTGTTCTCGTCGGGCACTGTAATATGGCCGTACAAAAGCCCGACGTCGTTCAGGGCCAGAACATCGACTCGTTCTTCCTGATCGCTAACTCCGCACTCTCAGACGAAAATGCGGGCGCACCTGCAGCCCTCGAATTCTCTCCATTGGCATTCGAAGCATCCACGACTCCGGCCATCGAATCACCAGCACTCCTCTCCATAGCTCTCGACTTCTTCGACGGGCCAGCCTCGCCACCATCATCGTCATCAGTCGACACCCCTGCAAACAAAACAGCCGCACGCCTGCGCTTCTGCGGCCGCGGCGTTGCCGTCCTGCTCGGCTGGCTGCTTGACTCTTTGGATGACAGACGATCTACCACGAGTCCCGAGTCCGGATCATGGACTGCGGGATTGTGCATAACGGCGTCTCGTGCAAAGACGTTCGTGCTGCTGTGCAGCTGCGCCATCTGCTCGGTTCCCGGGGCGTCGAGGTCAGGAAGCGGGACGAAGCGCACATTCTTGATCCAGTCGTACATATGTGTATCATCCAAGATGCTCTTGCACTTTTTCTGCTCATCTGTGCTCATTTGCTCGCGCCGCTGCACGATGAGTTCTTCGATGCTGGATTGGAGTACGAGCGTTTCGACGTAGACAGGCCGTGTCTGTCCGATTCGGTGGGCGCGCTTGACTGCTTGGGCTTCGACTTGCTTGCTAACGACCGGGTTCACGAAGTAGACTCTGCTCGCACAACTAACATCGAGGCCGAAGGCCGCTTGGCTGATGTCCATTACCAACACTCTGAAGTGTGCGACGGTATTAAATGTGACGAGGTACCGGGAGCGCCGGTCACTCGTCAGTGTCTTGGCGTATATAAGATTCGGCACGCCGACAGCGTCCAGGGCTTGCGAGATATAATATGCCACATTATCATTTTCGTAAAAAATGATAATTTTCTCTTGCACTTGGTATAGCAGGACTTGATCGAGAAGGTAGGAGAGCTTGCTAGACGCAGTGGAGAGAATAGTTGCGTTTCCAAACGGACCATGCGGCGCTGGATGTTGAGATTCTGCATCATAAGCGTCCTGCATGTCATTGTCTGGAATGGAATCTTGCGAGGTTCTTATCGCTGGACTGGCTGGATCCATCCGATCTCTATCTCCAGCGACGAAGTCTGGATGGTCTTGGAATCCTGCCTTCCCCGGAAGCTTTTTCTTCTTTGCTATACGTATATTCCCCTTGCCTCTCGGTGGAGTCAGCAAGCCGGTGTTCTCACCGCCCTCTAGCGATTTCAACGTCTTGTCCATTAGTTTCTTGACTCTCATGGCGCCAACTCCATCGGAACTGCTGTTCCTATTTCTGGGCCCCACTTGTGCTTCTCTGTTCGATAGCCCGAACAGCTCTAGTCCGTGCATGAGATCATCGTCTGAGAGTGGGCTAGTCAACTTTTTCCGCAGCTCAACAAGCTGGGGGATGCTGAACAAGGTTGGATTGCCATCAAGTCCATCAAGCGAGCATTTCTTCCGGACTGGAGGAATAAGCTTGTTGGAAAGATATATTGGAATGTCGTGGGTGCTTGAGCTGCATGACCATATTGAGTTGTTCATCGCCGCATTGCCACATTCAAGTGATTGCATGAGCAATTGACGATCAGCATCTGATGTCATAAGTGTTCCGCGCTCATGACTGTCCAGTTTCTCCAAGAACCTCTTGGTATTGCCCATAGTGAACATCAGGTGCGACGCTGAGAATCCAGACCAGAAGAAAGAGGCTGCCCGAAGATTTGACACCAATTCCGAAAGAGCTTTCCGCTGTCCAGGATGGAAGAGAAAATCCACATCCTTTCTCTCAGAAGTGACAGCGTTCGCATTAATCATCATCGCAAAGAGGTTCAGTGAGATCTTGTCTTGAAGACTGCCCTTGAGATATACTGTTTTCTTGTGAAGCGGTGGTAGTTGCACTTCATTTTCCACGTCACTAAGACGATGGCGGATAATCAATGTTTTCATAGCCGCGCGGATGCGCTCCGGCGTCCCTTTAATAACGTATCGAAACCACAACTTGCCATCTCGGGCCCAAGGGTCCACCTTGAGGTAAACTGCCATGATATTGCCTAGTTTCTCGAGATCTCTTCTGCGCTCCTGTTCATACAACAAAATCCTATTTCCGTCACAATCAGAAATAAGAGGCGACGGAAAAGCTTCGGCAGTATTTCCTACTGGGCGTTCAACACCGGAAGATCCTAGCAAGTTAAGGCTGTCCACTTCAGACCCCAAATCCAGAGTAGGTTCTAAACCAAACAAGCCAGGAGTAGGAGTGCCAGAGATAACCCATTTCGACGTCAACTTCAGAAAATCGACGACGATAGCTGCGTTATTCTGGGTGGTACTCGAAGCATTGCCCATAATGTGTCCTTCGTCGGTGATCAAACGCTTGAAATGAATGGATCGAAGTGGCGACTTGTACAACTTATTGCTATCAAAGCGATCTGCACTCGTAACATCGATGTCATGGGCGCCACCTCTAGCCTTAATGTCGGACGACTTGCTCCGACGACCTAAAGAATCAGTACCATCTTTAGACTCAACCTCGAAACGTTGTCTAGAAAATAGTATGATATCATAATCTATTAGCTCCTTCACAGGAGGAAGCATCTGCTTATTTTCAGTCATAACCAGGACCTTTAAGCCTGTGGTGTGTTTTTCAATCTCGTGCTCCCACTGCCGAACCAAGTTCGGTGGCACGACAATTAGACTCGCAGTGCTGAGATGCACCAGTTCTTCTGCAGGAGGGTTAGAGCGCGCGCTCTTACGGCGACCGGGAGTTAAAGGATGTGGCGGTATCGTGTAATATCCGATGTTGGCTTGGATAGCCTTAACACATTTCGCATAATCCAGGCCTATCTCTTTCAACTTCCTGAAATGGCCTTTCCAGGGCGTTGAAGTTCTCGTAATTGCGGCAGCGCTCATTTGAACCAGGCATCCAACTTTATCACGCACAGGAACCGCAGGGGCGGAATACTCGAGTGGGATATGCGAAGAATTGTCTTTCGTCGCAAGGATCAAAGCTAGACAGATCAAAGTCTTTCCAAGTCCCATGGTCTCTGCACAAATCCCACCAGCGGGAGCATCATACATCCGAGGGTCGCGAAAACATGCGGCTTCTGATGGATCATAATACCATGTGCGATCATTGTTGTCTTTGAGCTCGGCCAAGCGAGGGTCGAGAAACCTTCCCGGCTGTGCTTCTCGCTGCAACATCATTGCTGCTGTTCGTCGCTGATAAGGAATCATCTTTGTTTTAAGGCCTTCAACATTGCCTCGGAGAATCTGCCGCATAGCCAATCGAGCATCTCGATTCTTGACCATTGAGGGATCTGGCTGTGGTGATGGGAGGCTATTGAAAATTTCAAGAAGGGAAGTGTCGTCACTAGACGGTATGTCGCTACCGTCAAGAGAAGTGCTGAGGGGTTTAACAGGATCCTTTACCGACCAGTTGCCAAGCCATGTAGCGTTACTCGTATCCAGATGTGATAATAGCTTCTGGAGGGCCTGCTTCAAGACAAAGTTGTCACGATTAACAAGCGTTCGCCCAAAGTCTTCAGGCAGGACGTAGACGCGAACTTGTCCTTGATCATTGTCCTTCTTGAACTCGAGCCGGATCCATGATTCTTTGAGCAAAGATTGCGTTGGCACAATGTCATCCCCAAGCCGGCTATCGAGCAACAATTGCTGCGCAGCCCTTTTGTATATAGCCTGCGCCTCGGAATTTTCGCATTGTCGGTAGAGCGGAATTATTTGCCAAGTATCGCATGGCTCCCAGATCTCGTTGGATATAAAGTGGCCTGGTCTCTTGAGGCGAAGGCATCCGAGTGCAATATAGTTCTTCAGGTCAAAGACTTGTGGCAACTGGGATTCTGGCTTCAAAGTAACGTGCGGACGTCCGATGCCAGCAGGTCGGAAAAAGGGCGCAGATACCTATAATAATCTTAGATATATCTAGGGATTGTAGCGGGATACTGTATACTCTGTCATAGTTCCCTTCCGCAATAAAGATTTCACCGATCTCTGCAACTCCTGGCTCATCGCAATCCATCGTCGAGAGACCTAGTGGCTTGGCACCATCTTTACTCGAAATGCGATCAAAGGCCGTAGAACAGGCTGGCCGCTGCCCAGTCATGGCGCAAAATCGTTGGTGTGCCTGTGGAGAATTGACAGCATCGCCTCTTGAGGGGGACTGAGTTATGTCAATGTCGAGTCCCCACCGAGCACTATCAAGTGATCTTCAAATTGAATATTGATTTGAGAAAAGAAAAGGCAAAAACTCGGCTCCATTAAGTTTTCAGGGAAACATCGAGGGCATAATGTTTGCAAGTCGCGTAGTAAAAGCTGTTTCGCGGGAAAGGAAAGTTAAAATCGTCGATCGTAGGTAGCCTTGTAGGACGTCGTGGCTTCACCGCCTGGCAGAATTTCCCAGCAACTCTTCTTATCTTATCAATACATTTGTTCATCTGGTGGTTCGTGCCCCCCAAACGTAAGGTAGTCAGTCAAAAGGAGAGCCAGAATCCAACGGTTATGTTTCGTTCGATCATGCATTCAACTTTGATAAAAACGCAAGATGGAAGGCTGGTTCTAATCGACATATTCACTATTATATATATAGCTCTCTATTATATATTGTATGTCTGTTGGCAGGTATAGCATCATCTATCCTTAAAAGTCCTGGTATACGTTTATATAGGTCCACCGATTCCCTATGGTCACATGCCATATTTAATGGCATGGACGCCCTATAAGTCTCCTCATCTTCTGACTCTGATATACAGCTTCTATGATGTCGAGTATCCTCTTTCGATCCGTCGTCCCCTAAACAATCCTATAGAACGTTCTCGCCAGGAAGAAGCATGCGAGTCCGAAAGCGAAAAGCCCAACAGTGATCCACAAGAACCATGTCAGATTCCCCTCTGATTCCTGTCCTGGAACCCACACATTCATGCCCCACAAGCCCGTAATGATATTCATCGGCAGCACGATCGTGCCCAACACCGTCAACCTTCCCAGAACATCAGCAGTTTGCTCTTGCCGCTCGTTCATGCGGATGTTGATTTGCGCAAGGTAGTTGCCATGGGAGCGCGCCAAGATCCTATATCACGTTAATAAGGTACTTCTCCAGGTGAGACTATTTGAAGGTAGGAAAGAAAGCTTACTTTTCATAATGACTCAAATTTCCCGTCATAGTCACAATATGATCCTGAATATCTCCCAAATATAGCCCGATTTCGCTCCGTGGCGCCACCTCCCAATGCTCATTACACCTCTTCGCAAATCCCTTGATCACATCCGCCTTATTGCCCAGCAGCCGATACAGTCCCATTACTTTCTTCCTGCAGTCTCCCACACGGCGTAACATGTCGCCGTCTGATTCTATCGGATTTCCGCCCGCGTCGGAGCGCTTTTCGTCGCTGGCGCTCTTGTCGTCCCGAGATGTGGAGTGGAGCCCTAAAATAACGTCGTCGATGTCATCAACTTCGTCTTCAATATTTTGAATCAGAGGAGCGAAAACGTCTGTAATATCATCGATGATGGCGTAGGATATCCAATCGGATGAGAGAATTAGGTAGTCTTTCAATTGTCTGATTCGCCGTCGCACATTGGCAGGATGCGGCGTTAAGGAGAAATGGAAGCTGATGACGCCCTCGCGGAAGACGACAACATACATATTTACCGGCTCGAGGAAGTCCTCATTTCTCATGTCTTGCTCGAAACTGCGATAGTTGACGAAGTAGTAATTGCGGAAGAGCTCGACTTTTTCACGTGCTTCTTGCATCATGATATCTTCAGCGGTAAGGGGATGGATGCCAAAGGCTTTCGAGAGGACCTTCATTTCTGCATCGGTAGGCGAAAGGACGTCCAGCCACCATGTTGGTCGGTCACCGTAGCGCTTTGGCTTGTCCGGTTTCGTTTCCGGCGACCGATTAGCGGAAGATGGCTCAGCTGATGGTGCCTTGGAGCTCTCCTGATTCTCATCCATATTTCTCGACGGTGATTTTTTGTGTCCGACTGGAGTCGATACTCTTGATGTAGATTTCCCGTTAGGCGCTGAGGACCATGGTCTCATATTTTCCATGGCAGAGCTCTGACGAGTCGGTGCTCTTGCTTCGCCGTTTGTTCCAACAACAGGTGAATGGCGGAAAAGGCGTTCATCGGCTGGCATAGAGACTGTCTCATCTTCATCAGAGGAAGAATCGCTCAGTTGAGGCGGATCAGGAACGAATAATTCCCGAAAGCTTCCACCAGGTTGTACAAGCTCTGATATGGTTTGACTGTGAATAGTGCTGGGAAAGTCCTCGTTAAAGTACGTGAAACGATATGGAGCGTCTTCCTCGGCACGATGCCAATTTCTCGTATGGGTGGGACGCAGTCGTCCGCCAATGAGCTGAGGTTCCACCATTCGTTTTGCCCGTCGTTCTTCACTTCTTCCCTCTTTCTTGACCCTACTCCATTCGTCGAGAACAGCTAAATCAGGCCACTGTCCTCTTCGCCGTCGTAGGCCTCTACGAAAACCATTTTCATCCCGTTGGGGAAGCTCTTCTTCCTCGCCTAATTCCGACAATGCAGGAAAGCATACGTCTTCTTCGGCACGTGCAGCTATTGTTGGGCGTCTCTCAAGCCTGTCAAATTCTGGGCGTTGCGAGATATCATGAATCGAACGTTCACGTTCCTCGAATGCACTCTCGTCAATATCAGGTTCGTAATCGCCACGATCACTTCCTTCAAGGGATCGTTCAGGAGCAAACTCGTCACGTGCCAGTATATCTCCGAAGCTCATAGGTCGATGGGAAGCGCTCATCTCAGGGCTTCCAGGGATGGATGGTGGATAGTTGACATTGTAGGTAGGGGTTTTCTGAGCGTGCACGGTTGCATCTCTGTCAAATATTGACGGCTTCTTCTTGCTTGCTTCTGATGAACTACTGCTCTTTCTGCTCTTTCCGTTCAATCTCGCGATTGACCCGCCATTGTACCCAGCATATCCCGAACTCCTCGGCATCGACATCGAGAGCATAGGGGTCCTTTCATCTGCATCTTCATCCAGATTCACCGTACTATTATGCCCTGAATTTCCTCGTCTTGAGTGAGAGCTCTGTCTATCCTGGGGCGAAAATGGATTCGAGTATTGTGGTCGAGCCGAGCTCGGGCTCTCACGCAGGGATTGGCCAAATACGGTTTGTGGAAGAGTCGATGCCCTTCGAGGTCTCATAGATTGTTGTTCCCTATACCAGAATAATTAGCTTCGAAAGGACCATTTACACTGTAGACATACCGATGATCCAGCAGCTCTTCGCTGTCCATACTTGTATTGCTGTGATTCTGCCCTTGTAGCCTGTAGAAGGACGCTCTTGCTGCCCCATGCTTATGATTGCGACCTTGTGATGTTTCTGGTAAACCTGAACCATCCTCTTCCGAAGGCGCTGCGAATGATCGTCTCCTTGCGCGCTTCTTCCTTCCTCCCCTGTGATTTCTCTTCTTGCGACCTGTCCGTGGCCCAACGCCTGCTTCGTGAACTTGAGACTGTTGATCAAATGCCGTTCCTGGGCTAATCGGAGTTGAAGGATCGTCACTTGCAGAAGACGCACGAGGAGGCCGGGGTACCGGCATGTTGGAGTTGGAAGTGAGTCGGCAGCGAGGCTCAACTTCTCACGAAGTGGCAATGATGATGCAAGTAACCATGCGACGTGCAGCTATTGAAGAATTCTCCAAAAACTTTAACTATTCGATTCCTACCAAATGGAGTTTCCTACCAAATGGAGTTTTCTACCAAATGGATTTGAGCTGGTTGGCAGCGAGGGAGCGTTGGAAACAATGGATGACTCGTGATGTTGCGTTCATGAGGTTCTTGGAGGCTTGGAACGCCTTGCGCTAATTGCCATTTCGGGGTCCTTATCTGGTCTTCTGAACGCCGATGACGAACGCCAATGTTTTCTGACGAGCATTACGTAAGATACGTAAATCGCATTTACTAAATCCATCTCCCATTTTACTACATCCCGTCCTTAGGTACTTCTTCCACACATAAATTTCTACGTGGCTAAGGTATCTTTGTACCTAACACCATAAAATGATTTTACTTAAATTCTTATAACTTGATTATTTCAAAGAATTTTTAAACAAGCTTAGGAGTATATAAAATAGAAGAAGATAGTGGTTATTTTATACATTGTTATCTTTTAGATGTTGTTTATACAATTATACTTAAGACATTAACGTTTAAAGCTAAGAATGTGTGTAATTACTCTTTTCAGGCATTAAGGGCGGAATTTATCAAGTCCCACATATATTCTAGGCAGAATATTTCCCCTTAATCTCTATTTATTTCACTATTTTGTTATTTCTTTAATAGTCTCCTGCATAGCTCCAAAGATATATTCACAGTGTCGATCATGGATCTACATACAATACATAAGCTGGAGTTGACGTTAATATTACGTGGGCTTATTGACCGGTTTCGTTCGGAGTTCGGAGTTCTGAGTTTATAAGCAATTCATTGTCCACCTCCTTTGTATACACGTGGACACAGGCAAGCATATCTGTCAGTCTAAGAAATAGAGATTAATCTATAGTTTACGGATCTTATGAATTCTATCTACTTTATTATTATGTTTTAAGCCATTTAAGGATTAATATCTACAACTGTTAGATACACCCCGTTCCGTTACTTCTAGTTAGAGCAAGTAAAATGTCCTGTCGAAGCAAATTTCCCATCTCTCACCTGTCTTGCGTGTAAAACAATTCCCTAAAACAATTTAATGTACCGTTACTTTACCCCATAGAGTTTATACAATGATATTTCATATAATTACCTACTTAATGAGAATTTAATACCTTCATTTCAATCTTCTGCTATTTCCTCAATGATCTCTTTCACATATAATTAAATGAGAGCCTGAGCCTCTTTTAAGGATCTGGCAAAACATGGAAAAACATGGAAAAGCACAGCTAAAGCTCTTCTGGAAACCAGTTGATCTACGTTTAGATACGTAGCTACGGCCATCCCGTGAGTTCTTCCTTGAAGTCATGCTTGCTTCTGCTTGCTTCAATTCCATTTAAATACGAGCTTTGATATTCAACTCTTTTGGATTTTCAAGGCAGTCAAGCCTCTGCTCCACCACAAACCTCTGTCTTTTGACTGCCGTTGCCTTCCTTTACTCACTTAGCTCCTGTGGATGTGCTAACATTTGACAGGCTTTAAGCCCTGTAATCTCATTGCCAAAACTCATATTTACGTACAGCTCTCGTTCAGCCGATGCCTCTTGACAAGTGAAGACGGGGTGATTTCTTCGGTCTCCTTGCCACTATCCTTATCCTCCTCTTCTTCTTCGTCTTCGATCTCATTTTCCTCATTTCGTCCTCTCTTCCTCACTGATGAAAGTCCCGAAGAAGTTTCAGAATCCTGGTCGCCGTCCGCCTCACTACTCTGATTATCCTTCTCTTGCCGTTTCAGCTCCCTCAAAGTCCTCGTAATATTGAAGTTCATGCTCATATCTCCATGTTTCTTCAATCGCTTTCTTAAAAGCTTCACCTCCAGCGCATGCAGCTTTTTAAATCGCCCAATTTCCTCCTCTCTCTCCTCATCCGCCTGCATGAATGCCTCAATAATATCGTCAATCTCCTCTTCATGCTCCATCAGCTTCGCCTCCTGACATTGGATCTGATTCGCTACTTGCTTTTTCAAGCCTGCAACTTCTGTTTTGAGTGCCGCTGTAGAAATAGAGTAGTGGGAGAGGATATCGTCGAATTCATGGCGTTGGATGTCAGATCTTAACTTTGCCTTCAAGGTCTTTACTGCTTCCTGAAGCTCCTCCTCGGTCTTGATTTCACGGGCTCCGTTGCATGATTCAGTCAATCCAGATCTCAGCGAATTTCCCGTAGAATCGCCAGCAGAGTCAGTCGAACCTTCCTTGATCTCATCAAGCGACAGTGCTTCAACATAAAGCCAACCCTTGTCAATGGCCTCAACACATTCGTGGCATTCTCTTGCACTCCATAAGCTTGGAAACTTTTCTGGAAACTGCTGGTACTGAGTTGAGAAAATCCATCTGTACGCGTTTGGTAAATGGGGATGGTCGTTGACGACATCGGTCCATCGGCGCTTATCACTTTTGAAGACATAAGGTCGGTTAATTGCAGTCTCTGCTTAATGTCAGAACGACACTGATAAACCGGACAAGGAGGGAAGCACGGGAGGAAAGATAACCGTACCAACAAGCACATGCAGCTTTCCGATGCACTTCTGATAAAGACACAACTGCTTATCCTCCGGCATCGCTGAACTTTTGATGCCCTTCTTCTTGTCATCATTCTTCACATCTTTGTGCTCATCCAACTGATTCTCGTTTCCTTCCTCATGGTCCTCATGAGCATCAGTGTGCATATCTCCCTCATTCGCACTCAACTTCACTCGGATGAAAGAGAGGTCAATGACCGTCAAATCTCCATTTTTCATAGCATCCAAACACGCAGTTTTCTCCTCGCTAGTCCAATTACTCAAATATGTCCTTGGCCAAGCGGGATATTTTGCTGAGAAACACCAGATGTAGTTATTCGGAGCTTGCGGATAGTCCCTCATGATATTACTTGGGCGGTGACCGATGGTATCGGGTACATATGGGCGGTTGATGCTTGATTCTGTGCTACTGTTAGTCAAAAGGACAAAGGAAAATGAGAATGGGAGATTATGGGAAGGAGTATAAACCAAGAAAATCGTGCAGCTTGCCAAGCAGCTTTTGGTATGGTGACTTTTGTTCATCCTTGGGAACATTAGATGATTTGAAAAGAGTATTGGTGGAAGTATCTAATGCTGGCGGTGAAACCATTGTTGTGAAGTTGCGAATGTTTGGTCTATGATGCAAGGAAACCAAGTGGATGACGAAAGGGTTGGTAGATAGAATCTATCTGTTTATGTGAAGAAATTAACCGCACGCTCTCTAAGACATCTATTTTTTGTCTTTTTTGCAACTGAAGATCTACGTTATTGTTGTTTTAACGTTTGACTTCCTTAGGTACCACTGATATTCATGCTCATGTCTTATCACATGACAGGACAGTTCTTCCCCACATTCAATTGCAGGTGTATTATTAAAGTCACAGATAGGTTTATCCTTAAGTTGCAGGATTTATACACATAGTCAACTCCTAAGAAGAGTCATGTCACGCGAGAAACTCCAAAAATGCCCATGAGAATTTTGTATTTGCTACATCCTTCTCCACCGCTCTCCGTGGAAGGAGTGGCCCATTTGCAAATCCAAGTTCTTTGGACTTGGACAAGATTCATCGACAAAGAGACCGAGTGCTGAAGATGCTACAGCGATTGGATTTAATGTTTGAGCGTTTGAGGTGGGTGTGGGAGCAGACAGGGCTGCTGGTGCCGTCATATTCTTGTGTTTGCCATCTTTGGTGCGGTGACGATGGGCAAACGTAGTGAGGTCGGCAGAGATTACTGATACCCAGCCAGCTTCAACAGCTTCGATGCACTCCTTACCTTGCTTAATTGTCTAGTCAAAAACTTTATCGGTAGGAAAGTTCCGATAACTTTCTGAGAAAGACTACTTGTATAGATTTGGGGCATAACAATGAGCTTGGAAGATGTCCGTGTCTGTCGGAGTCTCCTTTCTTTTTTTGAAATGGAGGCCTAATAACTCTCTCTACACATAGCATAAGTTAGTTCAACTTATAAGTTATAGCATGATTATGGAAAACTTACCAACCATAGGAAGAACGATTTTGCTGGCCCTGTGATAGGGGTAAAGGCTCGCAGTGAACTTGCTCTTATTGATTATCAAAAATACATTAACTGGCATTTGGTAAGTCGATTCTTCGATTGGAGATGCTGTGGCAGAAAATTACCCGCTAACAGATGTTTGTGTCAGGGAGAAGACTTGTATCTGCTGGTTGTCCCTAAGATCTGCAGCCAGCTGCGGTTGTCTGTGCTGCGATTGCTGGGTTGAGATCTCGTTTGAAATTTGAGTATTAGGAGGCCGTTCTATGAAGTAAATCTCTAGCTATTATAAAAAGTCTAGGGAGTTCACTCTCCTTTTATTACTAGTATAAAAAGATTTTCATTAGTTGACTTATCCGTCTTTATTGCAAGACTGGAGATGTCAATGGCTTGCAATGTTCTCAGAAACGATACTTTGGATGCATTCGTTGGGTTGTGGAGGATGAAAATCAAGATATCAACACGATATCAAGACATTAAAACATTAAAACATTAAAACAGAAGTGCTAAAAGTGTGACTGGATTTAACTGTAGTAAGAGAGGTCTTGCCTTGTTATCGCCTTATAGGCTACGAATTACACTCTCTATCTGAAATCTGTCTTTATACTGGTTTCTGTACTTAATTTAAGTATTATAATACAGTGCACATCCTTCGTCTTATATTCTGCATTATTGCAGTCCAGATACCCAGATATTCAGCTTCTCTGCTGCTGAACTTTTCAGAATTCTGTGGTAAATTCCTCCTCCACTGGTTTCGTGGATGCCATGAATTAATTTGCTGACTACATAGAGAAAACAGCAAGCATAATAATCATACCCATGACTTATATGAGATTTATACCTACCTTACAATATTATGGCAATCGTTTAAAATTCCAGATCTCCATTTCGAATACAACCCTTGCATTCAAAACATCTCACAAAGGTCAAAATAAGCTCAACGCTACGGAGCTTGTCTTCCTCCGCTCCGTGAGGGTCCAAGTAGTCCCGCCTAACCCCACGTCAACAACCCCACCATTATCTCAGGAGTTAGGTAGCTACTCAAGCGACATCATTCAACCCAGGTCATTCGACTACAAGAACGTAAACCCTCCAAACGATTCTCTCTCTTGCTCAAGTTTTCAAATATCCATCCATATCCCACACCGAACTTTTCAAGGGCCAGCACGCTACAACCATGCCTCCACCATCTGCCCTCGCAATCGCGACTTCTTCGCTCCATAGACTGGTCAAGGAAGAGGCTTCGTACTACAAAGAGTTGGAGAAGCAAGAGGAAAGAATCAAGAAGACGCAAGAGGGCCCAGACGAGGATGGGAATAAGGAATATACCATCAAGCAAGAAGTAGGTTTTCCTTCTTTGCTCTCCCCTCCCTTACTCTTTTCCCATCCACAAGTCCCTCCACAAGCAGCTTCGCACCAAACCTCCCTTCGAGGTTAGCCCCAACATCGCTGATTATGTGCATAGCAACAAGCCATTGCCGAAACTCGCGCTGTCTTTCCAAGCCTGAAACAGCGTATTCGAGAGGCTTTGGAGAAGTTGAGGGATCAGGTGGAGCGGGCGCAGGAGGATCCGGGAGAACAGACGGAGGAAGAAACGCTGAAGGCAAAGGGGGCGATAGAGGCAGCGGAGATGGCGCTGAGTGCTGCTTGAGATGTTGAGGGGACCAGCTGGGCAAGATCTGGAAAGAGAGCGATGGGGTGAGGATGAGGGGATAAGATGGTATGCCCGCTGTGGATACCGACGATACCAATAATGACGATGTCAAGCAACTCATGACAAGCGATGAAACAAGTCTAGTTGTGGGTTGTGGGTATCAAATCTCAGTAGGTTACAAAAAGCTACAAATACATCAAGCCAGCATTTTATGCTCTGTTCTGCTCAAGTCATGTCCATCTTATCCTCCGTAGAAGCTTGATCGCGCCCATTCACACTACCTGATGCACTTGGCTCACGCACAGTAACTTGTGGAACCTCCACCTCCTCGCCTTCTTCAGCGTCGCTAGATGCACCAGCCATAGGTGAATCAACAGGCGCATCAGCCATAACCGCATCGCCTCCGTCGCCCTCCTCCTTTCTCCTCTCATATCCTGCTGGTGATGGTGCACGACTTCCTGATCTTGAGTAACCTCCTGGCAATGGCTTGAGTTTGGAATGATTTCCTCCCTGGGGCTCTGGACTCCCCCTTCTCGCTGCAGGCGTCGCCGATCCATCAGGTCTGGGTGTTGCACCACCACTCAAACTGCTATGCTTCGGCGTCGCACCACCTCTGCTTGCCGCATCTCCAACCTCTCCATCCTCCTCCTCCGCCATTCCTTCCCTCCTCTCCACCTCCTCCTTCTCGTCCCTAATCAACCTCCTCAACCTCACTCCCTCCTCCACAATCCTGCCAAACTGCTCTCTCCTCTCCTTCCAAATCTCGCCATACAACTCCCTCTCCCTCTCCAACTCCCTGCACTCCTCCTCCAGTTTCAGCAAATTCGCCGCCTGCTCCTCGCGTGTCCTCAGCATCCTATTCGACGTGATTTTCTCAGCGAGTTTGTCGAATTCCTTGCGCTGGTTCAGTGTGGCACGCGCAGCGTCGAGCTGTACGCGCAGAAGCGCGGTGTTATCTTTGACATCTTGCGCTGCGGATTGGATGCGCAGTTTCTCGGCCGCATAGCGATCGCGCTCGCGCGCGTTGGAGTTGTGGAGGAATTGGATGCGGGCGATGCTGCTGTCGAAGGCGGCAAAGTCGAGCAGGATATCTTCGCGGAACTGGCGGCGCTCGTCGAGCTGTTTTTGTTGGAAGGCTTCGGCGTCTGCGACGGCAGGATCGGTGAATGTAGCATCCGGAGGAGGAGTTGGAGGGAGCTTCAGAAGTGAAGAAACGAGAGAGCCTGGTGTGAGGAGGCGTTTGGTGATGCGCTTGAAGGGTTTCTCTTCGACGCCGAGGAGGCGCGACTTGTGCAGTTCATCTTCTTCGCGTTGGTCCAGAAGCTGGAAGGAAGACATTTTTGTGGTTGATGATGGGGGCTGTAGGTTTAGACTACAGTGTCTTAGAGAGTTTGTCGCTGATGTTGTCAAATGAACCCAATTGTTGATGTCTCCGTCTGGTCAGTGGAGAAGTTGTGGATTATATTGTCTTAACAGTAAGGCTGAGCTTAAACTTAAAGTTGTTGACAAATCAAGCTTAGCGCCGCTCAATAGCGGGTCCCAGTCCAGTTGACAATGCCAGCCTCGTGTCCATTCATCCTCAAGTTCAAGTCCACTTCAATATGGAGTTGCTATTGATGCTACACTACAATGAACCGCCTATCTGTTGAACTAAATTTGACAAAGTCGAGATCGAAATATTCGACCTCGTCTGCTTTTACTTCTATTTTTTCGTCTCATCTTTTCACTTCCTCACAATCACCATCTGCGTTAATTATTTTGCCAGCAATTGCATCGATTCATATCGGCCGCCCTTCATAGCAATTCAATTGCAACGTCTACAAACCCGATACTCAATTCTGATATCAACAACCTTTATATATCCTCTCATCTACCCGTTGCAGCCTTTGCCGACAAGAAGATGCCTGCCCAACCAGTGATGGCCCAAGAGATGCTCGCCCAGGATGACTCCAACAGTCTCCAAAACATGTGTCTTCGGCTGATCAATGCCAACATCAGAGGTATGTTCTGAGCTCTGAGCCCAGTTACAGTTTAATCAACTAATCTTTTTCAGGCGTCGAAGATATCGGCCGCATGCCTTACCGTATCGCCAGAAAGTTCCTAGTCAAAATTCCAACTGCCAAACAACTCCATGATATAGAGCTCAGATCCCCCCAAATCATTGGCGAAGATGCTGAGCTCTGGAAAAAGTTCATTCAGAAAGAAGTTACACACTGGCAGAAGAAGAATTACCAGCCTAGGAATAATGCGAATTGGTATGAAGTCTATATGAGATATAAGAAAGAGGAGGCAGATGAGCTCAAGCGTGACCGGGAGCAATTGCAAAGTGCAATGGACAAAATCTACCAGGAGCAGAGGGGCAACCTCAGCAAGAAGGTGGAGTCCAGATTTCTGCCAAAGCCACCAAAGGATCCTTACATGCTTGCCAACAATGGTGGCGTCCCAATATCTGTGCGCAACAAGTCAGGTCGTCCTGGCCAAACAATTCACCGGTCTCGACCAATCTCCTATATCGGCCCAGCGGCAACTGGTGTCAAACGTCACGTCAATATTGTCCAGAAGGCCAAACGCGAAGCCGCAATCCTGAGCGCCGCGCGGCAGCAGGGCAGGGCCAACCTCCCTACCTTCCGCACCCAGATCAAGAAGGCTCCGGCCTCCATGGTCAATGAATACCAACGCGCCGCAAGCGAGGAGAAGAAGCGGATCCCTACTCGCCCAAGCATCTCTCCAGCCTCTGTCTCCCTCCCACCGCCCAATTCCGACATCGAAAAGCGCGAGGCACGTCTCCGCGCCATTAAAGCATCTGGTGCCAAGGTCACTCCGAAGGAGCCATATCTTGCACCACCACAGCTTCTCGACTTCCCAGCCTCAAAGGAGTCCGCTGCCACCACCATCGACGACGGCGACGATGAGCTCGACAGACTCTTCGGGGAGTACCGTGAGCGCCAGCTCACAACCAGCGCCAAGCGCAAGCTTCACGGCAACGATTCGGCGGACGTGTACGTCTATCAGCCAAGCCCGGTGAAACCAGCGACGAAGCGCACCACCGATATCCCGCCGGAGGAGTGGGAGGCGCAGTTGGCGAAGCGACAGAGTATCAGTCCGCCATCTTCGCGTCCAGGATCTTCGCATGGAATCATCGGAATTAAGAACAAACCGAAGAGCCCGCCGGCAAATGTGCCGAAGAGATATATCAAGCGTCCAGCACCAGCCGATCCGTTCTTCACGCCTAAGAGACCTCGCCGTGCCTAATTGGCACAGTTCAATCAATTCGCTTCTAACTACATACTTGAAATCCATTTTTGAGATTTTGGAGGTTTTCTTCTTGTGGATATCGGATTGGCTAGAGGATCTTGGTTTTCGGGCGGGCATCTCGTATTCACATCGGCTAGAGGTCAAGAGCTTGTTATTCCAACGTATATTCACGGCATTGGCATCAAAGAATGGGGAAGTTATTGCATGGGAGCATCATTGAGCGTCATTGGGAACCTTGGAGGCATGAGGATATTCATGGCATCGAAGCATGGGGGAGTTATCAGATGGGGGAGTATTGGGGAGCATTATTGAGCACTATGGGAGGCATGAAAAGCCTGAAGGAGTTATTATATGAGGCATTAATTGTCAGGGGGAGCGTTCACAGCGTCCAAGCTTTACTCGTGGCGTTATATACCACACCAGTGATCATGAAGATCACTCAGCGGCAGTGTCCTGAAATTAGAAATGAAAGTCTTTAAGATTAGTTTGGCCTTAGATGAATTGATGGGTTCGTGACAATTCGTAGCTCTTGCTCTCAAAGCTTCCATCAAACATCAGCACGCACTTCATGAAACGTTGGAGGGTTAATCGCAGATATATCATTCCTGGTCCGGATGAGGCATGCATGACTGCGTTGCAGTAAGCTCTCACAAATGCGAAACACCATCAGAATTCAGCACTTCATCATATTATCTGCGTGTCATTCTTCTCATCTGTTATCCGTCGTCTACAAAGCCTTCCATGCCCTTTGATTGAACGCCTAAGCATGTACCCCACCCAACAGCCTAATCCAACGCCGCCCTTTTTCCTTTCCCTTCCCTTCCATCGTGCCCATGCCTATCTAGGCATAAACTGCGCCCTAAGCGCCAACAACTGCTGCCTCTCCGCCGGCGCCAACTGATCAATCAATTCCTGCGGCATCGCCAAAACCTGCTGGATCAACGCGTCCGCATCCGGCTGCGGTGCCGCCTGCGGAGGCCCTTGCGGCTGTCCATAGGCCTGCGGCGGTGGCGGGTATGGCATGGTGCCTACGGGCGGCGCTGGTGCCGGAACTGGGTATGCTGGGATTGGCGCCGGGGGATACTGTTGTGGCATCGGCGCGGCGGCTGCGGGTGGTGCGGCGGGTGGTGCGGATGCGGCTTCGACGACGGATGAGAGGGCTTCGGTGCTGACGAGGCCCATCAGCAGGAGGGCTTGGAAGATAGCGTAGCTGAGCTGAGGCGCCTGGCGTAGGAGGGCCGTGGCGGTGGCTTGGTCGGTGGAGACGAGGGATTTCATTTGGGAGAGGACGTCGAGGAGTTGGGAGGGCGGGAGGGTGTTCAGAGTGCGGGAGATGGCGTCGGGACAAGTGAGTCCGGGTGGGAGATCGATGCCCGCTGGGAGGGGAGGGAGGTTGGCTGAGGAGTTTGGGATTGGAGGAGCCATGCCTGGAGGTGGGACTGGGATGCCATTTATGGGCAGAGGTGGGTGGGGGTGTGATTGCGCTGCAGACTGGAGATGGAGGTCAGCATATGCTGGGAGACGATATGTCCAGTAGAACTTACGCTCTCCTCCTCGGCGCCGTCGTTCGAAAAGTCGACGCGGAGCTTACGGTTCATGATCTCATAATCATTGAGATTCCGAACTGCTGAAGCTGCAGAATCTGCAAGAGAATTCGATGTTAGTGGAGAGCTTTGTCTTGGGAACGGTATTGAGCGGCTGACCTGAGTCGGGATATTCTGCGAATCCAAAGCCCTTTGGTCGCCCAGTTTCTCGGTCGTAGACAAGGCGGAAATTTACGACTTTCCCAGCGCTGCTGAATATATCTATGATTTGCTCTTCGGTGAGGCCTGCACAGAAATGTATTAGTCAAGGAAAGTCGAAATGAGGGACTGCTCGTACCATATGGAATGTTGCCCACGAAGACAGACTTGGAAGGCGGTTTTGTTGACATGGTAACGTCTTGTATTGAAAGTCCGCAAGCTCTGTTTGTCGTAGAAGGTGTTTGCAGAAATTGAAACGGGGTGCAAACAGCGGTGCCAACACTCAATTCAAGCTCAAAGGAGCTTGGTCTTCACGTTCACCACAAGAGCAAGCTTGGACGAGACGAGATGGGAGAGGATGAGATGGTAATAATTCTCACTACAGAAAGGTCTTTGCCTTCACAGATACCAAAGTCCAGCCAGCTCCAGCAATCGCAGTTCAGATACGTGTAGAAGAGTAGAAGAGTAGGAGCGAGGATATCAATCACAATCCCAAGAACCTATCGCGCCTGGCGCTTCATTGTCCGCCGCGGCAAAGCAACCCATTTTTTAGGCGCATAATGCACTAGTACGCATTAGGACCATACCGTCGACCTCACGAACATTTCTCGAGCACCGACATCGAGCTTACCACAGATACTCCTTCCACCTCCATCACAATCCTCGATAATTTGGCAAAACCAAAATGTCGGTCCCTCCAAATGCCCGCGAGGCATGGTCGCAGCTCACGAAGATGGCGCAGAGTGCGCAGAGGAAGGGCGGAGTTCCGGGCCCAAAGGGCGTAGGAGCTGGACTCGGCGGTTTGGTTCTGCTGGGCGGCGCCTTGTTCCTGGCGAATAATGGACTGTTCAATGTCGATGGTGGTCATCGTGCTATAAAATACACAAGGATAGGCGGTGTGAAGCAGGAGATTTACGCTGAAGGTTGGTGCGACGAATTGGATCAGACGACATTCGTCGCAGTGCAGTGTCGACGTCGGATGCTAACAACTTTCATCAAACAGGTACACATATCAAGATCCCATGGTTTGAGACACCAATAGACTACGATGTTCGCGCGAAGCCACGCAATGTTGCTTCCCTTACCGGCACCAAGGATCTCCAGATGGTCAACATCACTTGTCGTGTTCTCTCCAGACCAAGAGTCGAGGCTCTTCCTCAGATCTACAGGACATTAGGAACCGACTACGATGAGAGAGTTCTCCCGTCGATCGTCAACGAGGTGTTGAAGAGCGTGGTGGCACAGTTCAATGCATCGCAATTGATTACGCAGCGCGAGAACGTTGCAAGACTCGTTAGAGAGAACCTCTCCGTCAGAGCTGCCAAGTTCAACATCATCCTTGATGACGTTTCCATCACTGTATGTCCCTCTCTCCTGCCTTCCTCCTGATAAATGGAGCGAAGCTTGTTGACACATTACAGCACCTCGCCTTCTCCCCCGAATTCACCGCCGCCGTCGAAGCCAAGCAAGTAGCCCAGCAAGAAGCCCAACGCGCCGCCTTCGTCGTTGACAAGGCCCGCCAAGAGAAGCAAGCCATGGTTGTCCGCGCCCAGGGTGAAGCCCGCTCCGCCGAGCTGATCGGTGACGCCATCAAGAAGTCTCGTTCGTACGTCGACCTGAAGAGGATCGAGAACGCCAGAGCAATCGCGGCCATCTTACAGGAAGCTGGTGGCAAGAACAAGGTGTACTTGGATTCCGAGGGATTGGGGCTGAATGTTACGGAGAGCTATGAGGATAAGACCAAGAAGTAATGGAGCGGTAAAATGGAAATCTCCACTGTATTCTGAGGGCTAGTTGTACAAATATGAAAGGAAATGTATGAGTTTGGCATGGCATGAGTTTCAAAATTGTTCTTATGCTGCAAGTGATCGCTCTAAACGCTATAACGGTGCATCTCAATATGCCTCCCTCATCATCATATTTCCTTCAGCAGCTTCTGTCGTCATTTCCGTGTCATATTCTTTCTGCATTCGTTGCTCTGTTTGGTTCGGAAAGCAGCCAGCTTTAGCAGCCACCACGCAGTGCAAGGACCAGATGCAGAGTCGCCCCGCCGGTGAGGTTGTATTCCGTCGCTGTCTTGTCGTCGACCCTGTAATCCCACATGTCAGCTATCGCCTCTTCCACCCTGGATCCTCGTGTTGCCATATTCCCTTTGCATCGACAGAATAGCTGGCTGCTGATTCTTGGGATGCAACACATACATTTGCTTTCCTCCGTAGATCAAACGCTGTTGCACTGGTGGGATGCCCTCCTTCTCCTCGACCTTCTCCTTGATCTGGGAGACCTGTGCCCTGCATTAGCCCTAGTTTACGGAGCGACACAGGATATGCTATAGTTCTGGTATGGCGTGCCTTGTAGTCGCTCTCAATATCGAGCTCGATCTCCTTGCCCGTGAGGGTGCGGACTCTGCGTTTGCCAATCAGTCGAGCTCCGTTCCCCCATCAAGCCCCTGGGACCCGATCGATGACTTACTTGATCAACATCTTGATTATATGAAAGATGAAAGTGCTTGGATGTGGATGTGGAAAGCGACAATGCAGATGTGTTGGGCAAAGATGGAGCAGGCTGACAATCACAGCGAGGCTACCACGTCCGAATGGAATACAGTTGTACCCCACCAGAACTCGCTAACGCAAAAGCGGTAAGATTCCAAGACTGTTATGACGGTCTAGCTAGTGGCCTTGTGGATGTCTTGGTGATTATAAGAAGCGATGTCCCTAACAAAATCAATTCCTTCCTCTTCTCTTTATCAAATAAGATAAAAAGGATTTGGGGAGACATAGGTGAGTAAAGCGGTAAAGTGCTTCCTTAATGGTCAATATTTTTTGGTTTCTGCCAGGGAGGTCAAACGCAGCACTGTACCGGTCTTGAATAACGATGGGTCGCGGGGCAGCTACACTGTGACGTAGCCCGGCCTATGTCATTGAGGAGCATGTTTTGGAATTTCTCAAGACGGCGATAAAGGGGTTATAGGAAAATTGTCTTTTCCAATTGCTTGTTTATTGTGTTTATTATAGCTGGAGTAGCTACTTAGTTGTCTTTTTTAGAGTTCCACAACTTAAGCAATCAGGTACTCACGCATCAACTGACTTACTATTCAGATCATCCCACGTGTAATCCTCTGTCAATCTCGAAATACACAGAGACACATAGCAATAAACCTCAAGCATGGCTGCAATCTTCAGAAAGCTCTCCAGATCGAGGCGGAATTCGACATCGAGTCAAGGTGCATCCAGCCAAATACTAACAGATATAAACTACACCCCCCTGTCTCACAAACCTCGCCTCGTCGTCGCAGCATCCACTCCTACCTTCGACCCCGTCCTCCTGCAACAATGGAGAGATGAAGGCTTTGATGTGCGCTATGAGCATGTACAGGGTGATTCGAGGAGCGCGACGTACGCCGTGGAGAGTGTTGGCGACGCATTGGAGGATGGGGAGAAATATGCAATTGTAAACCTCTAATTTCCGTTTTCTAATTCGACATATCTCCTTATTGTATATTCTACTCACACAATTGCAGGTAGCATATGGTCACGCCGGCTCGTTAATCCTCGCCCAAGCCTTCGAAGTCCTCCCCAAACTGTGCGCATTAGTCGTATTCTACCCCGATAAGCTCCAGGATCCTAGCACTCGAGCTCTCGAAAACGTCCATCTCCAAGTCCATCTCGCAGGTGACCAGCTTTTCGCACCCAAATATTCACATTTCGATTATCCAGGCACGAAGCCGGGGTTTGATCAACGCGACAGTAGAGCGTATGATAAGATTGCGAGTGGGCTGGCGTGGAGCAGAGCTCTGGGTGCGGTGAGAAGGGGGTTTGGCATTGAGGTTGACTTGGAAAGAATATGGGAGAGGCATCTTGCTGGAAAGTTTCCTCTTTCATTCTGACTTATATTTCCCGTCACGTCTCCTTGCCTGGGATTCCAAACACTGATTTATTTTCCCACTCTCAAGTCCTTGAAATAGCCATCCACTGACAACCGCCCAGAAGAATTTGTCAACAAAGACGCCTCCGCCACTCTCAGCACCATGACCACCAACCCCTCCGTCCTCCACGTCCCCACCCTCACTGGTGGCGCGGGCAAACAAGACCTCCTCCGCTTCTACCAAGACCACTTCATCCCCCAAAACCCGCCTTCGCTGAAAACAACCCTCCTCTCTCGCACCGTAGGCTCCGACAAGGTAGTCGACGAAATGCTCATCAGCATGACCCACACCTGCGAAGTTCCTTGGTTGTTACCAGGAGTGCCGCCGACGGACAAGCATATTGAGGTTGCGCTGGTGAGTGTTGTGGCTATTAGAGGAGGAAGGTTGGAGTGGGAACGATTGTACTGGGATCAAGCTAGCGTTTTGGTGCAGGTTGGGTTGCTGGATGCACGGCTGGGGGCTGTGGGGTTGGGGCAGGGGGGCGTGAAGAGGTTGCCGATTGTGGGGGTGGAGGGGTCGATGAAGGTCATGGAGGGTAATGAGGGAGGAATCAAATATAATGGGTTGATTCCTAACTGGTGAGATCCTGTTCAAATATCATTCAAACGCTGGTCGAATAGAATGGATATTTTTAGAGTCATGTCTTTACTATCATTGGGAATAGAATCATACAACCTCCAGGATTTGCAATTAATTTCACGAAAAGAATCTGCTATAAATACAGTGTATATTCTAGCGTATATTGAGTATGATATGCAGATGTATAGAAATTAGAACTATAGAATGTATATTATATAATTTATATTCTTTTAGTTAATTGGATTAAATTAACTTGATTAATTTAAACTTTAAGTATTAAAGCAACTTAAGTAGCCCCATAAATGAATTTCGCACCACCTAACCCAACTAATAAATTAACTAATAAATTAACTAATAAATGAATTAAGTTGTTAATTAAACATATTTAATTCTAATTCATTGATATTGATTTAATTTTAAAATCACTATATTATCTTGCTGAAGAAACCAATTCTCTGTTTCGTCTCGTCCATGCTGATGTATATTTTGTGACGTAATCAATCATGTGACTACGTGTGTTTGGCGCGTCTGCGACTTCCATCAGAGTGGGGATCTTTCAGTGGCAAGGCGACATCCAGTCGCTTTTCACTAAGCAATTTCGAAAGACAATACAGTTATACTCAAGCGAAAGAAACCCTTCAATCCTCATATTCGACGCCATGAAGGTCACAGGTTGATATTCCTACCACTCTCTATCCAGGATGGGTTCGCGGCTCGAAAAGAACTCTCAGGCAGCGGCCAGGCGCATCGAAACCCACATCTTTGCCAATGAAGAAGGCGAAGAATACGAAAGTTCCAGGTTCGGCGGGTTCTCCGATTATTTTCGTCGCAAGAAGATCAAACTCCAAAATCTCGATGCTGAGATTCGCTCCCAGTCCCCCGACAAGCCTCAGATTTTCAAAGGCGTCGTGGCGGCGGTCAATGGCTACACCCAGCCCTCTCTCAACGACTTGCACAGATTGATAGTCACGCATGGAGGCGGCTTCGTGCAGTATCTCGATGGCAAGACAACGGCGACGCACATTATCGCTGCGAGTCTGACGCCGAAGAAGGCCATTGAGTTTAAGAGATATCGAATCGTGAAGCCGGCGTGGGTGGTGGATAGTGTCGCGGCGGGCAAGCTATTGCCGTGGGAAAACTATAGGGTTATTGACGAGGGCGTGGGACAGAAGCTGTTGACCTGGCAAGGGGGGAGGATGGTCAGTCAAAGTAATATGACGCAGAGGGGGTATAGGGATCAGACGAATACGAGTTGGTATACGATTCAAGTGAAGGATGCTGCGGAGGAAATTGAAGATGATGAAGATGCTGATATGATGAAAAGTTTGATGCCTACAGTCAATAATGGAGCATCGGCTTTTATGAGTACTCAAGCGCCGAGGTATATGATGAACAGTCCTCAGAAGCCCGAAGAAATCGAAGAGGGAGATGATGCATCGAGTTCGGAGAGTTACGAATTTACTTCATCTTTGGAGGACGCGTTAAATGCTGTGTCTACGGATGTTGTGGCTCGAAAGACACAGGCCCCTGTGGACGGCAGAGAAAAGGAAATTCAGGAAAATAAGAGGGACGTTGTTCACCAGGTGGAACCTCGAAATATTTCAAAAGATCTTGAACCAGAAAGAGCAGCTTCATCCCCTCGAGGCAGGAAACGATCATGGAGCGAAACGATCTCGCCGTCCAAAAGCAAGCCTATAACAGCGGAAGAGCATAATGCCATGCTTTTGGCTGATCCTAAGATTAGACAATCTTCAACAGCCAATCCGGATTTTCTAAAACAGTTCTACTCTGAATCAAGACTTCACCACCTTTCAACATGGAAAGCCGAGCTCAAGTCAAAGTTCCAGCAGATGGCAGATGCCCGACCCCCTTCCCAGAGAAATTCATACAAGAGAAAACCCGGAGCACGCCGCTACATCATGCATGTTGATTTTGACTGCTTTTTTTGCGCAGTGTCTTTGCTGAGCGCTCCTGAATACAAGGATAAGCCTACAGTGGTTGCTCATGGGACTGGAAGCGGCTCAGAGATTGCAAGTAGTAACTATCCTGCACGGGCATTCGGCGTCAAGAATGGGATGTGGATGAAGACTGCGCAGAAGTTATGTCCTGAAATCAAAGTTCTACCATACGACTTTCCAGCATATGAAGAAGCTAGCAGAAAGTTCTACGAGGCGATTCTAGATATTGGAGGGGTTGTGCAGAGTGTAAGCATCGATGAGGCATTAGTCGATCTCACGTCACTCTGCATCGCTGTTGGTGGATCTGATGGCTTTGGTATCAGTGAAGGAAGCATATGGCGCGAACAAGAAAAGGCAGATGAGTTGGGAAGGGCAGTACGGGAGAAGGTCAAGGACGCTACTGGCTGCAATGTTTCTGTTGGCATTGGAGGCAACATACTACTTGCGAAAGTTGCACTGAGAAAGGCCAAGCCAGCTGGCCAATATCAGATCAAGCCAGAGGAAATCCTGGATTTCATTGGAGAGCTCGTTGTTCAGGACTTGCCAGGTGTGGCCTACAGCATTGGCGGAAAACTGGAAGAGATCGGAGTGAAGTTTGTGAAAGACATCCGGAATATCACAAAAGACAGGCTCATGATTGTCCTTGGACCTAAAACTGGTGAAAAGTTATGGGAGTATTCTCGTGGCATTGACAAAACAGAAGTTGGCGAACAAACCGTTCGAAAGTCAGTCTCAGCCGAGGTGAATTGGGGCATTCGCTTCGTAAGCCAGGCCGATGCAGAAGACTTTGTAACGAATCTTTGCGGAGAATTGCACAAGAGATTGTTGCACGAGAGCGTCAAAGGGCGGCAGCTCACGATGAAGATACTACGAAAATCGCCAGATGCGCCGTTGGATCCCCCCAAACATTTGGGTTGTGGCAATTGTGACACTTTCAATAAGAGCGTTGTTTTAGGAGTCGCGACGCATGCCACTGATATTCTGGCTAAAGAAGCTATTTCCATTCTTCGTGCATTTGGCTTTTCACCAGGTGAGCTAAGGGGACTTGGAGTTCAGATGACAAAGTTAGAGCCGATCAAGCTCTCCGGACCACCAGATGGGAGCCAGAAGAAGATCCCTTTCACGAAGTCAGTGGTTCCGAGACCATTGCGCCATGAAATTGAGGATCCCATAGATGACCCACAAACACCACAGAAACCCAAGCCTACGCCGAGCCGGCCTCGCACAGATATTGAGGATATTGACCCTGATAGTCCGCAGAAACCAAGGGTGACACCCATTCATCCAGCGGCAGCTATTGCGAGAGCAAATGCAGCTGATCCCAGTGCAAAGAAGCCTCTCAACATTACTGGGACTCAATTCATTCTACCTACCCAGGTTGACCCTGCTGTACTCGCCGAGCTGCCTCTTGATATTCGTTCAAGGTTATTAGCTCAGGGTAAGAGCAACTCGGCTTCAAGAATATTGTCACGCACCCCGTCTAGAGCATCGTCCAGGCCAGTTTCAGGGTCGCCTTCGAAAGAACCAACACCACAACCGAAGTCTCGGTCGCCAAGCCCACTTCCGCCGCCTGTCTTGTTGCCCTCCCAGTTGGATCCAGAGGTGTTTGATGCACTCCCGGACGACGTGAAAGCTGAAGTATTGGCCTCTTATGCCGTGAGGGCTAGCGAATCCAGGTCGAGGCAGCAGAGTCTCATGCCTCAGTCACCACGAAAGGTGAAATCTCTCACTATCACTAAGAAGCCAACAACGCCAACTAAGAAGCGCACAACTCTTTTCGGAAGAGGGCTTGAAAATAAAAAGAGCGGTCATTCTACGCTTACTCAATCCAATTTTCTCACTGGACGAAAAGCTGAAGCAAGCAAACTCCGTGATGATTTTTCAATCGATGCTGATGCCATTGACCCTGACTTTCTTGCTGCTATCCCAGAAGAGATGAGGCATGAAGTTATTGATGAGCACAAAAGAGCCCGTCTCGCTGCCCGCTCTGGTCTCGTTGCACCTTCAAAGCTCAAGAAACGCGCACCAGAGGTGCAACTTGGGCAACGCAAGCTTCGATTGCCGCCAAGACCCCCGAAGCCAACGTTTACGACAGAAGACTTGTCGGCCTTACCAGATCTGCGAGGCACGATGCATCATTGGTATAGGGAATTCAGGAATGAAGGTCCACATGAAGATGATATCAGAGCCATGGAAAGGTACCTGAGAAGAGTGATACTGGATGAGAAAGATATGGCGAAAGCGGTGGCGGTTGTAAAGTGGCTTATGTGGCTTATTGATGACTCGGCTGGGGATGCTTTCCAGGCGGAAATAGGGGAGAAGGGATGGCAAGAAGCGTTAGATGGGATGAAGGAGCATGTTCAGCAGGCAATCGCGGAAAGGGGAATTGGGAGAGTGGAATTTGGTGTTTGAAGCATGGGATTGGAGTTGTGGAAATGATACCCAGATTGAAATAGAGAAGCTCAATGCCATAGGGGATGGACATGCCGCAGTTTATGTAGTCGTGAAAATACAGTCATATACTATGTAGTTCATTCTATTCTTTCTAGTCTACAGTGGATTGGCCAAAAATGGAGTCTTGGTGAGTGCTCGGAAGAGCTTCTTTCTCCTTTCTCCTTTCTCCTCTCCACCACGTATCATCTTTATGTATATTTACATCTCTATCAAAGAAACCATAGATACTCAAAAGATTCATAATGAGCCCATGATCGAAGTTGCAGAATCTTAGCAAGCTCTACCCACTAGATTATTCCAAGAAGCCAGCCGAATGCGCTCGGACAAGCTGCGGGAGCCAAAAAACCTCTTCTCACCTTTGTGGGGGCATCACGTGAGCCAGCGTTGCCGGGTTACTGAGTTCGATAAGGCTATCTTAGCGCGAAACCGCCTCTCAAAAATTGTTATCCCAGATCTTTTCCGAGTCTTCAATACTTTTCATCCCCCCACGCTTCTCCATTTCATCCTATTCTTCCTCATACCCTTCAAATCCAGAGAGTTTGTTCTTGACACAGGCTCATAGTCTATCCTCTACACTCATACAATTTCAACAATTTTACATATACATCTCCGTCAAAATGCCTGCTCTTCTCCCAGTATGTATTCTTGACCGCTTTCACGAGCTAGAATCGCAGGATTCGCGCCCTCGATGATCCTCAGAATAGGAAAGCTAATGGATTATTTCTAGGTCGCGCTCTATGGCCTTGAGGTCCCATGCGGTGATGAGATCATCCCCGCTGTCCCAGACTTCCCAGCAACTGTAAGTTGATCCTCCGATCTGCATAGCTTCTGGCTTGCATGTAGATGCTCCGGGTTGCTCGCGTGCTCAGCGCGTGGAATTAAAGCTAATGAAAATTTTCACAGTTCCGCATCACCATGGCTGCCATCGATCCAAGCGCACCAGTTGACGAAGACGCACCCGAGGGTGCCATCCCTCGCTCAACCCTCAAGCTGATCCGCCAGCCAATTGGCCCAAGAGACGAGGATGACGAGTCCGAGGGCTCTGATGATGAGGAGTACATGCGTGCTCTTCTCGCTGGACCAGACTCCGATGACGAGGACGATGAGGAGGAGGTGGCCGGCCCAAGCGACCCAGCCAAGTCCAAGAAGGCCCGCAAGCAGGCTGCTCTTGAGGAACTCCTGGCTTCTATTGGCAAGGAGGATTCCGATGAGGATATGGAGGATGCCGCCCCAAAGAAGTCCAAGGGAAAGGCCAAGGCTGGAGACGATGATGATGAGGAGGATGATGACGACGATGAGGAGGATTTGGAGATCGAGGAGTTTGTTATCTGCACATTGGACCCAGAGAAGGTTAGTCCAACCAATTTTTCTCGAACCGTGAATTTAGCTAAATAATCTACTAGCACTGGCAACAACCTCTCGACATCACCATCGGTGAGGATGAGCGCGTCTTCTTCAAGGTTACCGGTACCCATGCCATTCACCTTACCGGCAACTACCTCATTCCAGACGACGATGGACACAATCACCACCACGAGGTTTATGATTCCGAGGAGGAGGACGACGACGAGGATGATGAGGACTACGACCTCTCCCCTGATGAGGATGAGCTTCTTGATGATGACGATGAGAGCGATGAGCTAGATACCCTTGAGGATCCACGTATCATCGAGATTGTGAATGAGGATGAGGAGGTCCCAGTGCTCGTCACTAAGGCCGATAAGAAGGGCAAGAACAAGCGTGCCGCTGAGGAGCCAGCTGAGACTCTTGATGAGCTCATGGAGAAGACTGCCACCAACGGCGATGCCAAGCTCAGCAAGAAGCAACAGAAGAAGCTCAAGAACAACAAGGGCGAGGCTGTTCTTTCTGAGGCTCCAAAGGAGTCTCCAGCTTCCAAGGAGAAGGATTCCAAGAAGGTCCAGTTCGCAAAGAATCTCGAGCAAGGTCCAACTGGCTCCGAGGCTAAGGCCACGGACAAGGGAAAGGCTCAGCTTGGTGTCAAGACCGTCAAGGGTGTTAAGGTCGATGACAAGAAGATTGGTTCCGGACCAGCAGCAAAGAAGGGTGACCGTGTTGGCATGCGCTACATCGGAAAGCTTACTGATGGAAAGGTATTCGACGCCAACAAGAAGGGCAAGCCATTCTCTTTCAAGCTTGGCGCCGGAGAAGTCATTCAGGGCTGGGACATCGGTATTGCCGGCATGCAAGTTGGTGGCGAGCGCCGTCTCACCGTCCCAGCGAACTTGGCATACGGCTCCAAGTCCCTCCCAGGCATCCCAGCCAACAGCACTCTCGTCTTTGACGTCAAGATGCTGGAGATCAAGTAAATGATTCAGCGGAACTCTACGAGCGACATTTCATACAACTAATCAGAGACTCTTACACGCGTAGTCATCAAGCATAGGATGCTCTCTTCTCAATGTACAACGCAATAACGCCTTTCATATAGCGCGTGGATCCCGGTATATGCTTTTCCTTATTTCTCAAAAATACCACGCAGGTGTATCTTGCATTGTTCCCGACCTACGCAGTCGCGACGGACCAGTCTTGTATAGGAAGACTGGATGGATGTCATGGATATGCGATGGGATGAGGGGATCTGTGCATAATATGGCGTTTTGGCCAAAAGTATTAGTTTGTTTCATAGAGTTTTCTACGTCAGATATCACGGAAGTAGCTAAATTAAATGAACGTTGTCATCATCGTACTTCGGGGGTCTCTTTTTTCCATGTGCATGTGCTATCTGTCGTCGTGGACGTGCTTGCCTATTTTGAGGCGTTGTTGCGCCGTGATGTGGAAGGGGCGAGGTGACTGACGACATAAACGTATCTGCTTTGCTTCCTCCTCTCAGCTTCATCAACATACATGATATTTGTTTCCCAACAGTTATCACTGCTATCCATTCATTTGTTGTAACATTGCTAACTTGTAGTGATAATCACTACGGCTTCTGGAGTCGTAACCGGATATGAAGCGCACCCGCAGCCAACACGACAGTCCAGGCGACTTCATCATCTACGAAGATCCGAGCGACAAGCAACTTGAGCGACACACCAACTCGCTCATCAGTCCCAGCAAGGACGGCAGCGCACGCAAGTCGAAGATCCGCCGCCACGGCTCAAAGATCCTCTCGGCCTTACGCTCATTGACAAACAGTGGTAAGAGTCCCAAGAGTCCTCTCTCCAAAAGCCCGCTTTCAGGCAAGACTTCCATGTACAGGAACCCTTTTGACAATGACTTTTGCTGATGAGACCAAGCCTCGAGCGTGAGCCATCATGAAGCACCGTCTCCACCACCGCCGCAGACAAGCAATGCAGACCTGGCGAAGCAGTTGGTGAAGAAAGTCTCCACATCTTTTATACGTACTTCCGTACACCCCACCGTTGTGGTCCGAACTCCCAAGAGCCGTCCATCTCTGGGATCCCTCGACGGAGGTGTCCTGGAACCTACACCCGAAGTCTCGCCCTCGACGAGCGGCGAAGCCAGTGGCAATAGTGCCAAGCAGTCTGCTCCGGGCAGGACCACTTCGACAGGTATGACAAGTCTTGATTCCAAGTTCTCGGCAAATATGAAGTTATTGTCGGGACATTCGAGTAATGCGGAGAATAAGAAGGGGCCAGTAACCAAGCAGTTGGTGGTGGAGGAGTCAGTGGTTAATAATGGGTTGACGCCGATTTCAGAGGTATCACATGAGGTGATCGTGGCACCAGTGCCTGTTCCGAGTAAGTTATTATTGTCTCTGCTTGTCTCCTCCGCTGCTGTAGCTTGAATTTCACAACCCGTTTTATTTTTTATTTTATTGTTTTTGCCTTCTTTCATGCGTACTGATTATTATGCAGCTGTTATCACAGTCGAAAAGGCTGCTGCTGCTAAAATCTTCTTCGAATGTCACTACAATACACTTCTCGCAAGCGGCCCCAGTCCTCGCTCATTGCGTCTCAGAGAATTGGAAGGCATCTTGTACGAGAATTCATCATTGATGAGCCCGGCTGAGGTGGCCGAGCATCGACGTGAGTGGGCTCATCGTGAAAGTGACTATCTGCGCGAGATCCGTGTCATGAAGTCAAGAAAATTATCACCTAAGAAAAAAGTAGATCCTATGGTCGCTCAATACGAAGTTGTCAAGGTGCTTGGCAAAGGTAGCTTCGGTGTTGTTCGTCTCGTTCGTGAGAAAGAAGAAGGTTATCATCCGTTTAGCTTTTTTGAGCCGAAGAAAAAGGAAGTTTATGCTATGAAGGTTATTCGGAAGTCGGATATGTTGAGAAATAGTCAGGAGGGTCATTTGCGAGCTGAACGTGACTTTCTGGTTGCTTCTGAAGGTTCAAGATGGTATGTCTCCTTGTCCCTGCTTTGCTGGCCATAGACTGATGATCTTTAGGGTTGTACCGCTCATTGCCAGTTTTCAAGATGCGAGCAATCTGTATCTCATCATGGACTACATGCCTGGCGGCGACTTTCTTGGACTTCTAATCAGGGATAACATTCTTTCTGAAGCTGTCACGAAATGGTATATTGCAGAAATGATCCTTTGCATAGAGGAAGCTCACAGATTACGCTGGATCCATCGCGATATCAAGCCCGACAACTTCCTCATCTCTGCATCTGGCCATCTAAAAATTTCGGATTTCGGGCTCGCTTTCGACGGTCATTGGTCTCACGATCAGTCATTCTATAATCATCACAGATATTCTCTGCTCACGAAGCTTGGTATTAACGTTGAGGGCGATTCTATTGACAAGAAGGATGGTCGGACTGTGCAAGTTGCTATGAAGCTTGCTCATGCCATTATGGGTGGCAAAGATAAACATGAAAAGAAATCTACGGTCTCGGATTCCGAAGGCATTCTTAACTGGCGCAATCGTACGGGCAATCGGACGCTTGCACGCAGTGTTGTAGGCACGAGCCAGTATATGGCGCCCGAGGTCGTTCGAGGCGAGCTCTACGATGCGAGATGTGACTGGTGGAGTGTTGCTATTATTTTGTATGAGGCAAGTTCTTCTCGCCTTCCCAGGTGACGATGGCTGATGGATCATCAGTGTCTTTATGGCCATACTCCATTCCTTGCTGAAGAAGGCGGCAGAGCTCAAACCAAGCTTAACATTATTGTAAGCTCTCCTATTCTAGATTATTTTGCCCAGTTGCTGATATAAATCAGGACCATCGTAATACCTTTTCCTTTCCAAGCAAGCCTGCGGTCAGCAGCAGATGCCAAGATCTCATCAGACGCATGATCCAAGAGAAGGGAGAACGTCTTTGCTCACGCAGATACAAGACGAGAGATCTCGCAGCGACTACCGGCCGTGATTTTGCAGGGCGTTATGTCTATCCTGATGATGCCGAAGATATCAAAGCACATCGCTGGTTCAAGGACATCCTCTGGGATCGCCTGCACATGATGACGCCTCCATTTGTCCCGAGCATCAAGTCCATGGACGACACCCACTACTTCGATGAAGAAGAGCCGATCTCTGATTTCAGCGCCAGTGTAGATGATGATGCATACCTCTCACCGCCGACTGAGGAAGAACTTGATAATGCATTGCGCTGCTTCAACCGCGAGATCCAAATCTTGGCGAGAGGTTATGTGGGCAGTGCTTATGACACTACCAAGCTTCGCCGCATCGAGAAGGAGATCGATGGTTTTGCCATGAGCGATGAACAGAAGGAGTACCTTCGCGGATTTGTTCATGCATATGGCCGAAAGGAGAAAAAAAGACCGAGAGATAGATTGCTCAGGGACGGAGAGTATCGACGGGGCGTGTTGGAGTGCAGGAAACGCAGCGCTTTCCTGGGGTATAGTTGGAGAAGGATGCGAAAGAGCACTTGGAGGGGTTTGAATGCGAAGAGTGTGGAGGGGGGTGGTGGGCTTGGAGGTGCTAGGGGAAAAGCGAAAGTATGGATGAGGGGACGATTGAGTATTAATTAACTGGAAAGGGGAAGGAAATCGTGAAATTGAGGGAAACATGGGGGGAGGATGGTAGGAGAAGAGCTGGCAGGACGTGGCCTTGATCGTCTTATAGTGAGATGGAAGTTTGTTGATGGTGAGCCACTCGCATGGTAGTTGGATGGTAGTTTTAGAATATGATTATGCGTCAAATGGGGGTTATAAAACAGTAGTATTGCAATTAATGGGTGGCCTTTACTATTTCAGACGACGAGCGAGGCATTAGATTTAAAGGGGAGCTTCTTCTGCTTATTTTTATTCTTCGCTGTATACTGACTTAATCTGTCAGCTCTCAGATCGAATCTCAATTTATCACTTCTTTCTGGACTCATCTTGGCACCTTGTTCTACAGAATCAAGTAAGTTTCCACGCTATGTTATTTTCGATCTGTCTAAATCAGATCTTATAAGATTTTGCTTAAATAAGCACTCCTACTATCGTTTTTAGAGTTCTATAACTCTATTGACCGACGGACGAGGTTCTATTCTCATGTGAAGTGGATCAGGGCCCTTAACCCTCACCAAGAACACCTACTTCACGGGGAACAGTTCATAGTTTTAGATAGTTTAGTTCAATCAATCAATTAATTGCGTTTTGTATATTTAATTGTGATATTCTACACTCTTTGACCTTCCTACTGCACACTAAGCCTTAATTCAACATATGACAGCAAGCAAAGCACCACCCAGTCTTAGCTCTTAGGCCAAATCAACCATGGTAGTACAATTAAATCCAGACCTAGAGGAACTTCTACGATCCCAAACACCTGTGTGGCTTGATGAAACTCCAGAAGACCTCCAAGACCCCGAGCCGCTCATCCAAAACATTACTGTCCTGGACAGCTCGTCTCAGGACAGTCACTTTTTGACAGTCACTTTCTGACTGTCCGCAATTATCGGAACCAGCTGTGGCAGTGCACCAAGTTTTAAGCTAACATGAATTTTGAATTCTTCTAATTACTATTCTAGCTATCAGCGACGACAGCATCTCACATCAATTTTGCTGTCGTCAAGTCAATCACTCACAGATCACGGGCAATTGTAAGCTGCGGACGGACAGTCAGCTCGGAGCCGCAAGTCGGGAGGATCAAGATCAAGGAGCCGCTTCAACAATCCGGCAGCCATGTCAAATCAAAGAAAGAAAGAAAGAAAGAAGCAAAGCAATACTGACTAAGCCATCAAATCAGGCACGGAAGGTTTTCAAACTCATAATATTCTTTCTCTATCATATCAAATTCTCTACATTCCTCTAAAATCCCCTCCCACTTCGTTTAACCAGCGGCTTCCTCACCGCCCCATGCTGCGCAACCTTTTTCACCACAGTGTTCTGGATCGTCTTGCCGACCTTCGCCTTCTCCGCCTCCAGCCTCTCCTCTTCTTTCTTCTTATCCTCTGCCATCTGCGCCTCGATCTCCATCTTGCGATTAAATTCCACCTCCGTGACCCGCTTTTCCCGCGCCGAGTAGCCCTTCTCCTTCACACTGTAAAAGACGCCGCCGAGCTCAGCCAGCCAGTGCGGATCTACACTCGTGACCGTCGACATGTACTCCTTGCTCGTCAGGATCAGCTCGTGATACACGACGTAGTCAGGCAGATATCCAAGGCCATAAAGCGCACTCGTCGGATGCAGCTGTACGGCGACGCTGGTCCGAAGATTTACATACTCGCCGATCCCCTTGACCTTCGCGGCCTGATGGTAATAGCCCGAGCAGATGCACTTGCGGATGACATCCCAGTCCGTCCCGCAACTCACCATCTTCATCTTCTGCATCTTCATGATGTCGCCGAGCTGCTCTCTGATCTCCTTTGCCCTCCGCAACGACTTGGGATGCAGGAAGTGCCGTGTGCACCATGCGTCGGAGTAGCCGTTCGACTTCCACTGGCTGTACACGTGCAGATACGTAAGGTGGTCGGATTCGGGGACGAAGAACTTCTCGCGAGCAGCATCGGATTCTTCCTGGCGCTCTTTGGGACGATAGAAGACGGAGGGAACAGAGAGCATGGAGACGATGGTGAGCATCTCCTCAGAACAGCCGTATTCCTCGGACGTGATGAGGAGCTTGGCGAGTGAAGGATCCATTGGGAAGGCAGTCATTTTCAAGCCGATGTCTGTTAGATCACCAAGGTTGTTGAGGGCGCCAAGAGCCCAGAGGTCGAAGAGGGAGGTCGTGATGGTGTCTTGTGGCGGCGGATCCATGAAATCGAAGTCAAGGAGATCCTTGACACCTAAAGATTTCAGCAGCAATACAGTATTGCTGAGGTTCGTTCTTTGGATTTCGGGAATGGTTTGGATGTACATCTCATCCTTGAAAGCTTGTTCTGTGAAGAGATGGAATGCTTTCCCTGGTCCTGTACGTCCGGCACGGCCGGCTCTCTGAGAGGCATTTGCTTGAGAGATAGGGGTGATCTGAAGCGTATCCATACCCATGCGAGGGTTATAGACTTTGAGCTTCGCATATCCAGCATCAACCACATACATGATGCCATCGACCGTCAAACTGGTCTCGGCAATGTTGGTGGCAACGATAACCTTTCGGACTCCAGGTGCTGCTCGGTCGAAAATCTTTGCCTGCAGATCTGCTGGCATCTGAGAATAGATGGGCAGGATGCTGAGCTTCGGAGGATCGTTGAGCGCATTTAAACGTTCTTGAATAAGCTCGCAGGTGCATTCAATATCTTCTTGTCCAGTCATGAACACCAGGATATCGCCAGGTCCCATGGACACATGGATTCCCAGAACTTGCTGCACTGCTTGATCAACATAATCTTCGACAGGCGAACGATGGAACATGACATCGACGGGAAACGTTCGGCCTGGGATAAAGAATTCTGGCGCACCACCATAGAATTCCGAGAACCTCTTGGAATTCATAGTGGCTGATGTGACGATAAGCTTCAAATCTCTTCGACGAGCCAGAACCTTCTTGAAGAGTCCCATCAATACATCTGTATTTAGCGCACGTTCGTGAGCCTCATCCATAATCACGCACGAGTAGCGGTCAAGATCCGGCTCATTCAGCGACTCTCGCAGTAAAACACCATCAGTCATATACTTGATGACAGTTTCTTTGCTTGTGCAGTCTTCGAAACGGATCGCATAGCCAACAGTACCGCCCAGCTTGCACTCCATCTCTTCGCTGACACGCTTGGCAACACTCATAGCAGCTACACGCCGAGGCTGCGTACAGCCTATCATACCAATCTTGCCGTAGCCGTCTTCGTATAGGAACTGTGTGAGCTGGGTCGTTTTACCAGACCCAGTTTCTCCAACCACAATAACCACTTGATTGTCCCGGATGACTCTCAGCAGGTCCTCTCGGACTGCAAAAGCTGGCAGATATTCTCGCTGCTCTCGTAGCGTCTTGCTTTGGGAGAAATTACTTGCCCCCTCATTCTTTTTCATATGCTCTGCGAACTTGCTCTCCCCTTTCACAATCTCTTCCCCAGGAACATGAGCGGCACTGTCTCCTTCGTCCTCCTTTACGCCCATCAGGTTGCCCAATGCAGTACCAGCCATATTCGTCGCCTCCTGAGCCTGTTTCTGTCTTTCCTTCTGCTGTCGTCTTTCCTTAACAACCCTGCTGCCCTTCCTGCTGAACACGGCCATATCACTCTGGTTGTCCCTTACAGCCGGCACTGGATCCAACTGTTTCGTAAACACCGTCCTTCCATCTAGAAACGGTGGCCTCAAATCATGCACCAGCAGATGCACTCTCATCTCCTCTTCATCCTCCTCGAAGTCATCTCCAAAGTCGCGCCGTTGCGCCACGCCAGAGGTCAGCATGCGGTTCGTCTCCCACGCATCGACATCCCTCTGTTTCTGCGCCGCTCGCGCCGTGATGCGCTTCGCCGTCTTCTTCGCAACGAGCGCAGCCTCCCGCTGTTTCTCCTCCCACGAGGTGTCGTACGTGCCAAAGGGATTGTGCGTCTCGTCGCCGAAGATGTGTCCGGACTCGTCGCCGGCGTACCAATCCCTGTCGAGGGCGTTCGAGTCCTCAATGTCTACGGCTGGCTCCGGCCCGTCGAATTCCTCCTGCTTCGGCTTCGGCGTAGGCGGATATCGCGACTGTGACCTCGGCGTCGAGGCCCTCGAATCTCTCGTAAACCGACTCTGCGACCTTGGTGGCGCCTGCGACTGCGATCTCGAACCCGGCCTCGATGGGATGGCGAAGCGGTCATCGGACCGCAAAGGATTAAAATCCAGTCTTCGCCTCTTCGGGCTCTGGTATGCATCATCTCCCGCCATGATTTCAGTTGTGGAACTCTCCAAAAGACTGGATAGTTGCTCGTGGCGGATTTTGGTAACTGTAGAGACCAAAGCGGCGAGGTCAAAGTACGGCGTGTCGCGCGCGCTCTGGAACACACCAAACGCGCGAAAATATCGGCGCTAAGATTAGATAACGCTAGCGTCCAAATTTCCAAATCTCGAGAAAAAAGTTCCCCTCACCGACGAAGTTGGGCAGGAACTTCTGGTTCGTACTTATACCACAGACGTCAAATATGTCTATGGTCACAGCAACAGCATGGGTGCCGCGGGGATTCGCGGCGCCTTTCCCTACGAGGTATGAGTTTGACGAGGAGGAGTTTGAGAGAATCGCCAAGCTCGCAAAGCTCCAGCTTGACGATGCGCAGGAGGACTTGGACGAGGCTGAGGAGGCGGCGAAGAAGGGCGATGATATGGACGATGATTCGGGATCGGATATCGAAAGTGGAGGTGCAAATATCAAGTCGAAAGCGTAAGTTCTAGTGATATCTGGCCCTGGTATTTCGTTAACAGCGTGTAGTGATGAGGACGATGATCTTGCAGAATACGACCTCGAGCACTACGATTCCGATGTCGCCAAGGATACAGAGGGCGAGGGAATGGGCATGTTCGGAAATGTCAAGTCGTTAGCATATCACGAATCGAACGCCGACGACCCATACATCACCATGAAGGAGAATGAGGAGGACGATGAGGATAGAGAGGAGCTTCAAATTCTGGCAACTGATAATATGGTGTTGGCAGCAAAGGTTGAGGACGAAGTGGCACATCTGGAGGTTTACGTCTATGAGGACTCTGCGGACAATCTCTACGTTCACCACGATATCATGCTTCCAGCCATCCCGTTGTGCTTGGAGTGGTTAGATCTGCCTGTGGGTAAGACCGACCGAGATAGAGACGCCAGAGCCAACTTTGTCGCCGTCGGTACGTTCGAGCCAGATATTGAGATCTGGGATCTTGATACCGTCGACTGCATGTATCCCAATGCAATTCTCGGGCAAGGTGGACTAGACACCGATGCGAAGTCGGCAGATGGAGAGAAGAAGAAGAAGAAGCGCAAGAAGTCCAACAAGGCCAACGACGACTATCACGTCGATGCCGTCCTCTCTCTTGCCGCCAACCGCCATCATCGCAACCTCCTCGCCTCCTCCTCCGCAGACAAGACCATCAAGCTTTGGGACCTGTACACCACCAAGTGCGCCAAGTCCTATTCTCACCACACCGACAAGGTCTGCACGCTCGCCTGGCATCCAAAGGAGTCGACCATCCTCCTCTCCGGCTCCTACGACCGCACAGTCGTCGCCGCCGACATGCGCGCGCCCGACGCCAAGGTCCCGCGCTGGGGCGTCGAATCCGACGTCGAGACGGTGAGGTGGGATCCGCACGACCCGAACTTCTTCTACATCTCGACCGAGAACGGCATCATCCACTACCACGACGTGCGCAACGCGCCGTCGGACCCGTCGAAGACGAAGCCGGTCTGGACGCTGCACGCACACGACGAGTCCGTGTCGGCCTTCGACATCAACCCCGTCATCCCCGGCTTCATGGCGACTGGGTCCACGGACCGCACGGTCAAGCTGTGGAACATCCAGGCGTCCGGACCGACGATGGTGGTGTCGCGGAACCTCGAGGTCGGCAAGGTCTTCTCGACCGTGTTTGCGCCAGATGAGGAGGTCGGCTTCAGACTCGCGGTCGCGGGCAGCAAGGGCTCGGTGCACATCTGGGATACCAGCACCAACCCGGCTGTGCGCAGGGCGTTCGCGCACCGTGTGGCGCCGGTGGAGGGAGAGATTGTAGAGAGGGTCGTTGGTGTTAATGCAGACGATGAGGAGTCGGACAGCGAGGAGGAGGCGGAGGGGGAGAAGGGAGAGAGGGGTGAGCAGGGATGGGAGAGCATGGATGAGGACTGAGGAAATGCGAGACTATGATGGACTGGGATGAAAATCCGGGGAAATATGGGATGCGTCTTGGCCTGGGATCTCGGGAATTACACAGTGAGGGGGACGACGTCGGATTGGCACGTGGAGATCCCCCATCAGCCGCATTCGGCTCATGTGGAATGATATGCTGAGGTGTGGACGCTCTGTCTCGTGCAAAGGATGTTGAAGGCGGTCTGGGCGGATGTCCTCCGGACGTGTTGCCAGATCGCGGCGTGATCGATGTCTGACATAGAGGATGATGGGGTTCGGATTAGAGGGCCGAGAAGCTCGGAGACGAATGATACAGCCGTTTTCCTCAGTCATTTGATGACCTGCATGCTTGGAGTATATCAGTGCATTAGTTTTTTGTTTGGACTTTTAGCACATTTTGAGAAGACATTTGAGGGGGATGATGGTGATCGTGTCCTTGGTGACTGCGTCTGTCCTTGGTGACTATGGAGTACCGACATGCAAGTGACGACGACAGTTTTCAACGGGTCCACAGCCGACAGGTGAGCAAAGTGCAACAACTCGCAGCATCCGCCACAGCCACAGCCACAGCTCACAGCTCACAGCTCACAACGCATGCTACAGCGCATGCTACAGCGCATAGAGGGACAGCGAGCATCTCGCATCGCCGTGATCCACTCACCTCACAAGCTTTCGGGCAACTTCCCACAGGCCTTCAGTACTATAGTCCACGCAGTCTGCAGAAGCAGAGCAGTCTCGCGATGTTTCGCCTCGGCGCCATGCTAAGTGGCGTGGTTGGTGGTGGTTGGCCCGGGGGTTCCTCGCTCAACGACGACTCTCCGTCGAGACAGGCAGGTACTTTGTCGCAAGATGAAACCCCAAAGCAGGCCGGCCGTAGTGGGCCAATCAAGCTCAGCGTGCCTTGCTTGCTTCGCCGTGCGTGCCCTGTGCGAAGCGAAACGTTCGAAACGTTCAGGCTGATGTTTCGTCAGGACGTTAAGAAGGACGCGGCGGCCGATTGGGTGGAGGTGTGGAGTGGGTAGGGAGTAGGGATGGGGCAACTTTCGCTCTTGGCCCTTGCGAAGGAACTAGGTATGTACGGTACGTACTACTGCTGCCCAGGGCTTGGGAGGAAACGGTGATCGTCCCGAAGGAGGATCGATTGATTCTCGAAGGGAGGAGTGAGGTGATCAGCAGAGGAACTGTGACTGGAGGGGACTTTTCATTCTGGAGCAGAGAAGGAGGCAGAGAATGAATGGGCGTCGTTCATAGTCGGACAGTCCGATGTTTGCAAATGCTATTTTTAGGAAACATAGCGATTCAACTGGTAAGTGGTAACTGGTAAGTGGTAAGTGGTAACTAGCACACGAGAGAGCGATTAACACGTTTTCGGCGCGAAGAGAAGAGCACCGACGGAGTAGAAAGGCACGCCGTCAGGACCGTGTAGTCAGCATAGTCAGCATAGTCAGCATAGTCAGCATAGTCAGCATAGTCAGCATATGACCCAATGGCACTGCAAGCCTGATTTAGCCAGAGCATTCACCCAACATCCAGAGTGGACCCTGATCCCACAAGATCCGCCTTTTCAGGAACCAGAAGAAATGTCCAAGAAGACCAAGAGCGTTGCGAAGAAATCGGAGAAAAATGGAGAAAAATGGAGAAGAAGCGCGATTCGATGCGTAATACCGCGATACTACTACTACTACTGTACGCGCGTGAGGGTCTGCACATATCCGTACATAAAAAATCCCAGTCACTGGCAGGTTAAGGGAGAAGAAGTGGAAGAAGGAGAGGAAGGAGAGGAAGGAGAGGAAGGAGAGGAAGAGATTAGAGACTTCATAAGAGTAGTAACCTTCCAAATGTTCGTTAGTACAGTACTGACTGCACTTCCGAGAAAAGGGAAAAGGAAGCAACTGGCAGGGTAAAAGATGCGTGCCTGTCCCTGTGCCTCTCCCTGTGGTGTGGCTGTCTGCCGCCGTTGGTCCCCCCCCCCCCCCCCCCCCCCCCCCCCCCCCCCCCCCCCCCCCCCCCCCCCCCCCCCCCCCCCCCCCCCCCCCCCCCCCCCCCCCCCCCCCCCCCC
>Ga0123337_10000155_pt1 | contig 137698 bp, 108 predicted proteins | sample frozenSSSSmetaG_FD_89792 | JGI IMG/M metagenome (GOLD analysis project Ga0123337, IMG submission 89792) | Glacier valley bacterial and archeal communities from Borup Fiord, Nunavut, Canada, to study Microbial Dark Matter (Phase II) -... | ecosystem: Environmental > Aquatic > Freshwater > Ice...
AATACGAACGTCTTCAAATAAGAAAACTTGAAAAATTAGCTGCAAAACTAGGAATGAAATTACAAAAGGTGGCTTAGTAAATAATTTTGACAAAGCGATATTACAAAAGCGGTTATGGGAAGTTTAGAAACCGCACCGCGTAGGCTGCGAATCTAAATAATTTACCGTTTTTGACGGTCTGCAGTCCGTGTAGCAAACTCAATATTCATTCATATCTTGTTTAACCTCAGAGATATTTCAGCTCTGTCTATGACCTTTACAAACGGTCAAATATTATAAGGAGGCAGTGTTCAAAGAACACTACGCACAACGGGGAGAACCAAGCTACTGAGCAAGTATCCTATGTAATTCCAGATTGACAAAGTAGTGGTTCCCACCAATGCTTTTCCTTTCAACTATGCCCATATCTGTAAGTTTTTTCAAATACTGACGCGCTGTGTTTTCGGCAAAAATACCTTTTTCGGTAAAATGTTTCACTTTTGTGAAGGGGTTGGTAAATATTACTTCAACGAGTGCTTCCGGACGTGCTATGTCCGTTTCTGTCCGTATTACATCAAGTATTGCGTCCCTTGATGAAATGATATCATTAATTTTATAGTACGTATCGTTGGATGTTACCTCGACAGCTTTAAGCATATAGATAATCCAGTTTTTCCAGGAAGCTCTCTGCGTAACTCCTGCAAGCGCATCATAATAATCTTCCCTGTGTTCCAGTATGTACTTACTCAGGAAGAGAATTGGAAGGTCCAGTAATCCTTTTTCGACAAGATAGTGGATATTAAAGATTCTGCCTGTTCTGCCGTTTCCATCCCTGAAAGGATGGATAGCTTCAAATTGAAGGTGCCCGATGGCCATTTTGATTAGTGGATCTGCGTTGAACGTTTGATCGTCATTCATGAATGCCAACAGATTGTCAATTTTGGCTTCAATAATTCCAGCACCGCGGGGAGGCGTATAAACGGCTGTTCCGGCGTTGGGCCCCGTTCCTCCCTGCCGGATATAGATTTGCGCAAAAGGTCTGCGGATGCCATCCGTTTCTCCTGTAATTTTTTTGTAGATTATCTCAAGATACTCCCTGCTAAACGTGTGCGATTGTTTCAAATGGTGATATCCTTCCCACAAAGATTCACGATAATGCAGAATCTCTTTGGATGGCCCTTGGTGAACCTGATTGGGATTATCACTATAAGCCTTATAGAGCTCATCATCCGTTGTGAAAATATTTTCTACTGCACTTGACGCTTTCGCTTCCTGTAAACTGATTGTATTGATTAGCATACCCTGGTTAGGTATAGCAGCACTTCTTCCTTGTAGCCGCGCAATCGCTGCCTTTGAATTTACTAATTGTTCATAAATGTCTAACGACCTGTAATATTCCTCTCCGATGGGAAGTTCTGGAAGGCCATTCCAAGGTAGACTTCGGTCAGGATTAATTGTATACGGCATTATTCTGGGATAAATATGAATCTGAAACGCGATGATCACGCGCAAAGATAAAAAATCCCATATGCCTAACATTAAAAATATAATATTTTAATGTTAGGCAGTTTTTTGACCTTAAATGCAAGCTAAAATTTATAGCTAACCTTAAAATTTCATGATTTCGATGTAAGATCTAATAGCAGGCATCAAATAGAACGGAATAATATGAGCCTGCATTAAAAAACGACTATTTTAATGCAGGTTATATCACATTGGTTGCCGGTCAGCACGCAATAACTCTGTTCCCCGTTCCATATCCACTATACCTGCCCGATTCCAATTCCATGGCCTGAGTCTTCTCAGTTCTACCGCGAAATGCGAATCCACGCCCTGTCTATTCACCCAAACCCAAGATGCCGCCCAAAAACCTCCTTCACCCGCTCCCACATCTCCTCCGAGAGCACGTGTCCCTTCCCAGGTTCTATAAAATAAATAAAGTTCTCAGGAACACCTGCGTCTTTATACGCCAGCTCAATGCGCGGTAAAGCTTTTTGAGCGAAATCAATTGGGGAGCCGCCATCCAGTTCGCCGAAGTTTACGTGCAGTGCCCGGGGAGCAATCAGGGCCGCAATGTCCGGGGTATCGCCGTATTGAAGCCAGCCGGGTACAAAATTGGGAAAGCAATGCAGCAGATGCTCATGTTCTATGGCAGCGTAGCTCGGCAGGCAGCAGTTTTCGACGATACATTTCAATCGTGTTTCCAGGGGGCTGCTCACCGTTTTTCACCGGGGGTTTTTCTCTGCAGTTCACTGGGACGCAGAAAACCTTCGTTCAATAGGGATAAATTTATCCCTATCCGAATCGTAAATCCCTACTTGTCAGAAATATACATAGTGCGGAAATTTGTCCTGAACAAATCAGGAAAGTCATGAATTTCAATTTTGATAATGAGCTTGTAGGAAAAATCGCGCTGGTAACGGGAGGAAGCAAAGGAGCTGGAAAGGCAATTGCTGAGCGCCTCTTGAAAGCAGGTGCAACAGTGATTATTACGGCAAGAAATAAGCCGGAGGACGATAACAGCAGCTTCTATTTTATAGCCGCCGATCTAAGCAAACCGCAAGGAACCCAAAAAGTGGTCGACGAAGTAATCAACCAATTTGGTCGCCTGGATATTTTGGTTAATAATATGGGTGGCTCAGAAACACCCGGCGGAGGGTTTGCGGTACTTTCCGACGGTGATTGGGAGTTATCTTTTCAAACAAATTTGCTCGCACCCGTTCGACTGGATCGAGGCTTTTTGCCCGTCATGATCGAACGACATGCGGGGGTTATCATCCACATCGCGTCCATTCAGGCGAAGTTGCCCTTATACGATTCCACGCTTCCTTATGCGGCGGCAAAAGCAGCTTTGGTCAATTACAGCAAAAGCTTATCCAATGAAGTTGCACCGAAAGGCGTGCGCGTTCTCACCGTATCACCGGGTTGGATTATGACCACTGCGTCCAGCAGGATGATGGAACGTATCGCCCAAAACTCGGGTGGCACGATTGAAGAAGCTACAAAGAGCGTAATGAGTGCGCTTGGTGGCATTCCGTTCGGCAGAGCTGCCTGGCCGCAGGAAGTTGCTGAGCTTGTAGGCTTTCTGGTTTCACCCAGGGCTGCTTACCTCACCGGCACCGAATATGTGATCGACGGCGGCACGATACCCACGATATAGGTAATTCTTTATCAAACTGTTATTCTAAAACAAAACCATTTTTAATCAACATAAACCGTAAATTAATACGAAACTTCCTGGCAACATTGAATGGCAAGATCAGGATTTTTGCCGGAAAGGTGTTTTGATCAATATGTCGAGGGTTTTATCACGACACAGCAATCAATGGTCGATGGCAGCAACTTCTTCGTCAGATATTTCTTGCACATCCCCAGTGATCATGCTTTGCCGGGTCTTTTTCACCCAGACACGGCTCTCACCATTTTACACCTTCGCATTTTCAAGGTTTGGTCAACACCAATACCCAATCCTGTTGAGCGCCTGGTGCGGTAATAGACAGTTTTCCGGACGCATCTGTGCTCAGCATAAATTCCGGTTCTTTAACTGTCGAAACCGGATTGAACCAGAAGGCTTTATATGACTGGCTCGTTGCAGGAAGGGTGATGGTAATACTTCCTGTAGACGGCAGATACGCCAATGCGGACTGATTATTCTCTGTTACCGCCAGGACGGGCATATCGGTAGCTGACCAGTTGGTAATCATTTCTGGCTGTGGTTGAAAGCTGCTCCAACCCGGAATGGACTCGATCAGTTTTCTTGCGGCTCCGATTTGAGAAGAACCCGGTAATTTCATGGCTTCATTCCAGGGCGTTGTTCCCCAGTTATTACCTCCGGGCGACTTGCCGTATGGTTTGTCAATTCCATTCAATTGCCAGATGCCGTTGGCACCGTAGGTATGGCCCGCCAGTCCACTGTTCACGGTATGTGCCCAAAAGGCGCTTCTCGGCGCCTCAGCCGGTAGGGGATTGGGTATGGCCAGCGCTTCATATCGGGATTCACCACTCATTACGGGCATGGGCGGGTTTATGCGCCATCCGTCAAGGGCCTGGGCAGCTTGTTTAGCCGCTACATTACCATGGCCGCTTTGATGCATATCAAAGTCGAGCAATGCAGGTTCAGTGATGGATTCTCTGGTCGTTTTGGCATGATGCGCCGCATGCGTTGAAAGTATCCGGTCGAAAGGGTCTGTTTCTTTGATGTGTCGAATTACATTGGTCCACTCATTTTTTAACCATATGACATCAGCTTCTTTATTAGTTGACAAATAAAATGGCATTGTAGTCTCTCCGGCCGCACACCATACAACAGGCAAAGCGCCCCATCTGGCAATCAGGTAGCGCCAATGCTTCTTCATTTTTTCAACCCCCAGCCATGGAAGGTGATAACCCCAGGCCCCGACGATACAGGGAACAATTCCCTGCTCAGCCAGATAAAGAATACGGTTGTCGGCTGCATCAAAATAGGCGGGCCTAATACTGGTATATTTTTCCTCCCACGGAAAGCCGTTTTCATTTTCGCCGCGTGGGTCAAATGCGGGCATGTCGGGATACAGACCTGCAACGATCTGAACAACATTGAATCCTTTCTTTATTCTGTCATCTGCCAGCATCTTCACCTCTCCGGGCCACACGAGCCTTTTGGTTAGGCCCATCCACCAGGTATCGCCCATCCAGAAAAACGGAGTGCCGTCGCTATAAGCAAAATGCCTTTTATCGTCTGCTATTTTTGGTGCGCCTCTCAGAAGCAGTACATTATTACCCCGATATTTCCTGACCTCGACTTTCCCATTTATATTGTGCAATGCTTTATCTCCGGTTTCTGAGCATATGGTTGTGAAGGTGTGCTTGCCTAGCAGTGGTGACGAATACCGTATTTTCCAGGTGTTGCCGCCCGCCCAGAAAGCGGGTACTTTAAATTGCTTTCCCGAAGGATCTTTAAAAACAGCGTCCAGCTCTACATCGTTAAACGGGTCATCATATTTTGCATTCGTTTTGAAGGTAAGTTCAACCATTCTATTGGTCTCGGTCTTAACTACAATATTTTTGCTTTGAACTGCCGCCGGGCAAAATACCAATATCATGAAGTACAGTAAGGCGGCGGTCGGCAGATACCGGCCTGTTTCGTACGGGCTGGAATAGCTCCGGCGACGGAAAAGTGCTCTGATCATAAGATTTTAGTTGGTAAAGTGATAAATCGCTTTGGGCAATCGCTGGCGGGTATGATGAGAACCAAATATTTAATCTAGGCAAATCTACTCGGCATGTCCTCGGTCCATGTAACAAGTACCGGGTGGTGTTACTTTTTAGCTCAAAGCACAAGAAATCACAGCAGAACGTTTACGACGATTTTGCTGGTGTAGATTTATAGAATGACTCAATTTTGGAATGAATAGATTTTGCCGCCGCGCGAGTAAACTTCGGCAGAAAATCGTTTTGAATGGGTAATACCAAATGTTGTCAACCGCAAGTTGAATGGTAAATGATATTTCCCCCGAACTGTTTTCGCCAATGAACCGCAGAAAATTTCTTGCTTTATCTGCCGGTGTTTCCTTAGCAACCGGGCTTCCGGTAGTGCGTGCGGATAGGAACGCGCAGATTCCTATCATCGACACGCACATACACCTGTTCGACACCAATCGCTCTCAAGGGGTACCCTGGCCCGATAAAAACGATAAAATTCTTTATAAACCCGCTCTTCCCGAACGCTACCGCAGTATTGCCGGACGGCTTGGAATCGTTGGCGCTATTGTCGTGGAAGCCAGTCCATGGCTGGAAGACAACCAGTGGGTCCTTGACGTCGCCACAAAGGATCATATTATCGTTGGGGTGATAGGTAACCTTGAACCAGGTCACTCGGATTTTGGTAAACAGCTCGCGCGCTTTCAGGCAAGTCCGCTTTTTCGTGGGATCCGTTATGGAAATCTTTGGGGGCATGATATTTCCAATCAGCTTGGGAATCCTGCATTTGTCTCGGATCTTGGATCTATCGCCAGGGACGGGTTAGTGCTCGACGTGGCAAATCCAAATCCTGCATTACTTGCTGCGGTTGTGAAGCTAACCGATCGGCTGCCCGATTTAAAGGTCGTGATAGATCATTTGCCTCAGATGGCCATTCCCAAAGATAAAGGGATACAAAAGCTTTATGAAGCCGATCTGCGGGAACTCGGACAGAGACCCAAAGTGTACGTAAAGATTTCTGAGGTTTTACGCAGGGAGAATGGACAGATCCCGACGGCACTGGGTTTCTACCGCGCACGCCTGGACGAGCTCTATTCCTACTTTGGTGAAGACAGGCTGCTATATGGCAGTGACTGGCCTAATAGTGACCAATGGCTGCCGTTTGAGGACGGACTGAATCTGGTACGTGCGTACTTCATGGAAAAAGGCCAGGCTGTTGCAGAAAAATACTTCTGGAAAAATTCGGTTGCGGCATACAATTGGCAAAAGCGTGACGTCACGCAGCCTTAGTTAGCCTGCAAGCAATGGGCTGATAAATGTCCTTTATTTCTAACCGCACACAAAGTATCACAAATGCACTTACTTGTTTTTAAACCAAAAAAGTGAATTTACCATTGATCCCCAACGGGGCTGCATCGCGGATGGACATTTGAAACGCACCTCAGACCCGATCCCGGAAATGCCATTTGATAAAACCGAGGATGATAAGCACCAGATTTTGTCGCAAATTTTATTTCCCGGGTTCAGCCATGGAATTATTCATTATAATTTCAACAGCAGTTACCATTCTGAAATTCGCCCGTAATTGCGGGTTCAGGAATTATAATTTATTCAATAGCAGCGATTGTAATAAAAATTTGTGAAATTGTATGGCTTGAAATTTGCCAATTGCTCATTATTCCTAAATCTTATAAAACTGTCATGACCCAGCTGAGATCCAGCTTGATTATAGCGCTATCTTACATGATCCTCGCTTCATGTAGTGGCAAAATTGAACTTCCCGAAGAAGTTAAGGTGGAGATGTCCAAAATTTCTGCTCCCGTCGACTACACCTACGATGTCAAACCCATCTTGTCAGACCGATGTTTTGCATGCCATGGTCCGGATGCCAATCAGCAGAAAGCGGGTCTTAGGCTTGATGTGGCCAAAGTTGCCTACGAAAAAGAAGGAGAAAACGGTTTAAAAGCAATCGTCCCGGGAAAAATTGCCAGCAGTGAACTCGTTTACCGAATCCTTTCTACTGATCCCGAAGTGATGATGCCCTCGCCATCCTCACATCTAACATTGAATACCAGAGAAAAGGCAATCCTGATCAAATGGATCGAAGAAGGCGCTGAATACAAACCTCACTGGGCTTTTACCAAAGTTAAAAAGGAATCACCACCCAAGGTTAAGAATGACACTTGGGTTCGCAACGACATCGACCGTTTCATTCTTGCTAAGCTGGAAGAAAAGGGCATTAAACCTTCACCTGAGGCCGAAAAGACCACCCTATTGCGCAGGGTCTATATGGATTTGATCGGACTTCCGCCTACTCCGGCGCAGGTTCAGGCCTTTCTCGCTGATGGTTCACCTGATGCATATGAAAAAGTCGTTGATCAGCTGCTTGCCTCTCCCAGATATGGCGAGCACATGGCTGTTTCATGGCTGGACGCTGCCCGCTACGCCGACACGCACGGATATCAGGATGATGGTCCGAGGACGGCTTGGCCTTTCCGCGACTGGGTGATCAACGCTTTTAACAAAAATTTACCGTATGACAAGTTTGTCACCTACCAGCTCGCGGGAGATATGCTGCCGAATCCGACGCGTGAACAGCTGGTAGCCACAGCTTTCAACCGGTTGCATCAGCAAAGTCAGGAGGGCGGGATTATTCCCGAGGAATATCGCAATGCTTATGTATCCGATCGCGTGGATACATTTGGAAAGACTTTCCTGGGCGTTACGGTAGAATGTGCTCGCTGCCATGATCACAAGTATGACCCGATCAGTCATAAGGATTATTATTCACTGTACGCATTTTTCAATAACAACAACGAAAACGGCCAGTCGCCCTATAATGGTGAAGCCAGCCCGACTGTCACGCTGCCAACACCGGAAGCAGAAGCTAAGCTGAAGTTTATTTACGCATCGTTGGCAAAAGAAAAATATGAGCTGGCGAAAGCAAAAGCAAGCGAGTCGGGGTTTCGGAACTGGCTGAAAATTGTCGAGAAGGATCCCGCAAAGGCGATGGTCCCTTCGGGGAAGGACCTGGCCGGACGCTTTACTTTTGACGAGCCTTTGGGTAAAGTATTCCAAAACCTGGCGGATACAAGTCATAGGGCCCGTGCTGACGGTGACGATAGTTTGTCTAACGTCGCATCCCGGAAAGGGCGCTTCGGTAGATCCCGATACATTTTTGGCGACAACTCGGTAAGCTTCGGCAGCAACTTTGCTTTTTTTGAAAGGCACCAGCCATTTAGTATCAGCATCTGGCTTAACCTGCACGACAAGGGCGTTAATGGATCGCTGGTGCATAAGTCAAACGGCGTTTTTAACGGATACAGAGGCTGGAATGTTTTCCGGCTGCCAGATGGTCGTATTAAGCTGACAGTGAGCCATGTATGGCCTGAAAATGCGATTGAACTCCAAACTGTTGAGAAATTCCCCATGAACAAATGGACACATCTTGCTTTTTCCTACGACGGGTTGAGTAAGTCCGGAGGGCTTCGATTGTATTTCGATGGTAAGCCGATGAAAGTGGTAGTCTTCAATGATCATCTCAATCAGAGCATTCTTTATGGAAAGAATAAGACAAACTGGTATGTTGACAGACTGAATATTGGCAGACTTTCGGATCAGCGCACGAAAAACTTCGAAGTGGACGAGTTCAGGATCTATACCCGGGCACTCACACCGCTCGAAATGCTCGGACTATATTCTCAAAAAAATGAAATCCTTTCCGTCATCAGAACGCCATCGGCTAACCGGACGCCGCAGCAAACGGGAGCTTTGAAGGATTATTACCTTGCCAATTTCGATGAGGCTTACCGGCAGGAACTCGCCTTAAGTCAGGAACTTATTTGTGAAGAGACAGAAGTTCGCAATGCTGAGATTGACGTGATGGTGATGAAGGAACGTAAATATCCGCGTAAAACATTCATACTCAACAGGGGCGCCTACGATGCGCCGGGCAAAGAGGTGAGTGCCGATACACCGGATGAGTTTTTCAAAATACCCAAAGAGTTTCCGCGGAACCGTCTTGGACTGGCACGTTGGCTGCTTCATGAAGATCATCCGCTATTTACCAGGGTGTCAGTCAACAGGTTCTGGCTTTCGTTTTTCGGTAAAGGTCTGGTCGTATCGAGCGACGACTTCGGGAACCAGGGTGAATTACCAACCCATCCGCAGCTGCTGGACTGGCTTGCGGCAACTTTCCGGGAATCGGGCTGGAATGTAAAGGCAATTCAGAAACTGATCGTTACATCGGCTACTTACCGGCAATCATCGAAAGCCAGCCGGCAACTGATCGAAGAGGACGGTGACAACCGATTATATGCCCGTGGCCCGAGCTATCGGATGAGTGCGGAGCAAGTGCGTGACAATGCGCTGGCAGCGAGTAACCTGCTTTCGCCACGAATAGGAGGGAAGAGCTCCTATCCCTACCAGCCAAAGGGGATCTGGGAGGCGCTTGCGACGCGAAATGATGTGAATTACGTTCAGCAACATGGCGACAGTATTTACAGGAGAAGCATGTATACGATCTGGAAAAGGAGCGCACCGCCGCCAATGATGCTCAACTTCGATGCCTCCGAACGGCATTTTTGTATTACCCGACGACAGAAGACGAGCACACCGTTGCAGGCCCTTGTCGTCATGAATGACCCTCAGTTTGTCGAGGCTTCCCGTGTGCTTGCGCAGCAAATGCTTAAAGCAGGGAAAAGCCTCGATGAGCGAATTTCATACGGATTCCTGGCATTGACCAGCCGCCAGCCGAGTACCAATGAAATGAACATTCTTAAGGATCTGTATCAGGAGGAATACCTGGATTTTAGTAAAGATCCACAGCGTGTCAAGGCGATTCTGAGCTCAGGGGAATATCCGGTCGATAAGATGCTGAATCCGGTTGAACTTGCCGCGAGTACCATTGTGGCCAGTACAGTTATGAACTTTGATGAATTTGTAATTAAAAGATAATCAACTCAGTATGAGCTTTTATAAAGAGGTAGAAAATCATGTCCATGAGCAATTAAGCAGGAGGAACTTCTTGTCCAAGACGAGTCTTGGGCTCGGCGCTGCTGCGATGGCTTCTTTATTGGGGTCGGACCAGTCGATGGCCGGGAAAGTGATTGCTGGAGCGGAAGAGAAATCAGGAATGCCATTAGGGTTACCTCATTTTGCTCCCAAGGCTAAAAAGATCATTTATCTTTTCCAGAGCGGCGCTCCCTCGCAACTGGAACTCTTCGACTACAAACCTAAACTGGAAGAAATGTGGGGCCAGGATCTGCCCGAGTCCGTACGGAAAGGGCAGCGTCTTACCGGTATGACAGCCGGGCAAAGCAGTTTCCCGCTCGTCGCTTCCAAATACAAATTCGAGAAGTATGGAGCTGGTCAGATGAATATCAGCGAGTTGCTCCCCTACACCTCGGGCATTGCAGATGACGTGACTTTTATCCGTTCGATGCATACGGAAGCGATCAACCACGATCCGGCAGTGACGTTTTTTCAAACGGGCAGCCAGCAAGGCGGCCGGCCTTCCTGGGGTTCATGGGTGAGTTACGGGCTGGGATCCGACAATCAGAATATGCCCTCTTTCGTGGTTTTACTTTCCAAAGGGCGGCCTGGTGATCAGCCTTTGTATGCTAAACTGTGGAGTAATGGATTTCTTCCGTCAGTTAATCAGGGTGTTGTGTTCAGATCAGGCCCTGACCCGGTTTTTTATCTGAACAATCCCGAGGGAATCAGTAATACGAGCCGCAGGCGCATGCTAAATTCGCTCGCCAAACTACAGCAGGAACAATATGAAAAAATACTGGATCCTGAGATCAATTACCGTATGGCTCAATACGAAATGGCTTACAGGATGCAAACGGCTGTACCTGAGACCATGGACATCTCCAAAGAACCCGAATATATATTTGACCTTTACGGTGAAGATTCCAGAAAGCCGGGCACGTTTGCTGCTAACTGCCTTCTGGCACGTAAGCTGATCGAAAAAGATGTGAAATTTGTGCAGTTATATCACCAGGGTTGGGATCAGCATGGCAACTTACCAAATGACATTAAAACAATGGCAAAAAGTGTCGATCAGGCTTCGGCTGCTTTGATACAAGATCTGAAACAACGCGGACTGCTCGACGAGACACTCGTTGTTTGGGGTGGTGAATTTGGCCGTGGCTCTTATTCTCAGGGTAAGTTATCCAGGGATAATTATGGGCGCGACCATCATCCAAGAAGCTTCACGATCTGGATGGCAGGAGCGGGCGTGAAAAAAGGATTTGTTTTCGGTGAAACGGATGAGTTTGGTTACAATGTCATCAAAGATCCCGTGCATGTCCATGACTTTCAGGCGACCGTGATGCATTTGCTTGGGATCGATCATGAACAGCTCGTTTTCAAACACCAGGGTAGACGCTACCGCCTAACTGACGTACACGGAAAAGTCGTTAAATCGGTTCTGGCTTGATATCAGTCCTTTTTTACTTTCTTGTGTCATTCATGCCGTTGATATTTCAATTGTACGAAGTCTTTTTTTTATTCTCCAAACGCTCCTGGCTGACCGATGACTCCGGTCAAAAATATCTTTGGTTTTGACATTTCTCACCGGTTTTATTGCTCGATCAAAGCAATCTTGGGGCACGTCGCTTCCCTTAAAATAGAACTAACCGTTTCCCAAATTGTACCCATTCAAGGATTTTTAGAAATCCATTAGAGCGCGTAGTGTTTTCAAAGTTTACATGGGTAATAGTCATAGGGCATTCAAGCAACCAATGTTTGGATCAAACTTTTAACACTCCTATGAAACGTCTATTTGTAACCTCATTCGCAATCTTTTTGTGTGTCTTTCATTGTCAGGTATTTTCCCAAATTCAGCTTCGTCCGCTGCCGGAAGCGGGTTTTGAAAAGAGGATCAAAAACTTTGTGGATAAAGTCAAACTGGTGGATACCCATGAGCATCTCATGGACGAATTTATAGGTGGAGAAAAGTCTTCTGTTGATTTTATGTTTTTACTGGCTCTCTATGCAGACGACGATATCAAGTCGGCCGGTATGAGTAAAACTCAATTTGCGGAACTGCTTACGGACAAATATACGGTTGCTGAGAAATGGAGAATCATTAAACCTTTCTGGGAAGTATCTAAGAACACGGCGTATAACCGGGTGGTGTTACTGGCAATAGACAAACTCTACGGAATTAAAGATCTCAATGAGAATACGGTAGTCTTGCTTTCGGAAAAACTCAAAAATTCGTACAACGGCAAATGGTACGATCACGTGCTCCGGGAGCGCGCAAAGATCAAGTATGCGATACAGGATGTGGGGAGCCTCCGTTCGAAGAATCCCATCTTTCGGTACGTTGAAAAGTTCGATAATTTTATAAGAATCCAATCCAAAGAGGAAGTTTTGGCGGTGGGCGTAAAGTATAATGCCAATGTATCAACGCTTGATGCTTATGTTGAAATGTTGAAAAAAGCGTTTCAGGATGCGGTAGGGAGAAATATTATTGGTGTGAAATCAGCGCTGGCTTATCACAGAATATTGAAATATGACCATGTGTCGAAAGCCGTGGCGGACAGCGTTTTCTCAAAACTCATGGCTGGAAAAAATGAACAAGTGCTTGCATTTGAAGATGTAAAGCCCTTTCAGGATTACATCATGCACCAGATTATCCAGCTGGCAGGACACTATGATATTCCAATGCAATTCCATACGGGATTACAGTCAGGTGACGGAAATGTCATTGACAACGCGAATCCTTCGCATCTCGCAAACCTATTTTTGGAATACAGGGACGTCAGGTTTGTATTGTTCCACGGAGGTTTTCCTTATGGCGGCATTTTATCAACTCAGGCCAAAAGTTTCAGAAACGTGTACATTGATATGTGCTGGACTGCCGTCATTTCGCCTTCGTACAGCGAACGCTATCTGCATGAGTGGATTGAGACGGTGCCTTCCAATAAGATCATGGCGTTTGGCGGGGACTATGACGGTGTCGAGACCGCCTACGGGCACTCACTCATGGCAAGAGCCATTGTTTCAAATGTGTTAATAGAAAAGGTGAAAACAGGCTATCTGACGGAAAAAGAATCAATTGACATAGCCAAGCGTATTCTTTACACAAATGCTATTGATCTTTATAAAATCAAATGACTTGAAATTTGACTAAGCAGCAGTCAAGATTACGACTTAGGGATATTAACATCACCTCACTGGTTACCTCAAGATTGGCGAAAACGGCGTTAATGCAGCTATAAGGAGATCAGATTTCAGTGCTTATTCTTGTGTCTTCGTGCCTTTGCGGTCCGCCGCGCGATGGCAAAATCGGGCTTTATTGGGCATTTCGCATCATTTCGAAACCAACGAAATATTACGAAAGCGAACCAGGAAACTGCAGTTGTCTGGGAAACGGTAAACTATTTTATTCAATTGTGTGATCTGAGATACAAGCTCGTAATAGATCCCTCCGCATTGACCAACTGCTTGGGAGTTCCCTCAAATACCACTTTGCCTCCTTTGTTACCGCCATCAGGGCCCATGTCGATGATCCAGTCGGCGTTCTTGATCACATCCAGATTATGCTCGATCACGATCATGGTATTTCCCGAATCTACAAGCCGGTTCATGATTGAAAGCAGGTGGCCAATATCCGACATGTGGAGCCCGGTTGTTGGCTCATCCAGTACGTACACACTGCCCTTTTTATGGAGTTCACTAGCCAGTTTTATTCTTTGGCATTCGCCTCCTGAAAGGGTACTGAGTGGCTGGCCGAGTGTCAGGTAGTCGAGGCCGACATCGCTCATGGCCTGCAGTTTGTGCAAGATTTCCTTTTGAGTGAAATATTCTAGCGCCTGTTGCACAGTGAGTTCCAATACATCCGAAATGGACTTGTCAGCCAGCTTATAGGCCAGTACCTCTTCTTTGAAACGTTTACCTTCACAGATTTCACAAGGCGATTTGATCCCATCCAGAAATGCCAGATCCGTATAAATCACGCCAAGTCCCTGGCAGTTTTCACAAGCCCCTTTTGAATTAAAACTGAATAATGCAGCACTCACGTCATTGGCTTTTGCAAAAGCCTTTCGCACGTCGTCCATCACACCCGTGTAAGTGGCAGGATTCGAACGGGTTGAAGTGCCAACAGCCGCCTGGTCGATGACGATTGCTTTTGGGTGTTGTTTCAAAAAAACCTGATTGATGAGTGAGCTCTTTCCTGAACCTGCCACTCCGGTAACGAGTGTAAGCACGCCAGTAGGAATGTCCACGCTCACATCGTGCAGGTTATTGACCTTTGCATTGACCACTGAAAGTTTTCCCTTTGCCTTGCGAGGGTTCTCTTTAAGCGGCAAGGATTGCTTGATGTGTCGTCCTGTCAGTGTATCTGCTTTTATAAGTTCGGCATAGGTCCCTTCAAAGACAATGTGCCCTCCCTTACTCCCTGCATGAGGACCGACATCCACAATATGGTTGGCAACCTTGATCACATCCGGATCGTGTTCGACCACAATCACCGTATTTCCCTTATCCCGAAGTTTACCCAGAAGTTCGTTCAGCCGGTGCACATCCCGCGGATGTAGCCCCACACTGGGCTCATCGAAAATATACATCACATCAATGAGACTGCTGCTGAGGTGTTTTACCATTTTCACCCTTTGCGATTCTCCGCCTGATAAAGTGCTCGTTTCACGGTCCAGACTGAGATATTCCAGTCCAATGTCAACAAGATGCTGCAGCCTTTCAGACATCGTCGCCACCATGGATACCGCCAGCGGGTCTTCGATTTGCCTAATCAGCGAGAGCAAGTCAGCTACTTCCATTGCCGACATTTCTGCGATATTTTTGTCATCAATTTTACAATGAAGTGCCTCCTGACTTAACCGGGCACCTTTACAAGCCGGACAAGTGCCAAGTGCGATGTACGGCGCAACCGCTTTTTGAGTACGTTCAGATAAGGTTTTAACATCTCGTTTGATATATGCCCTTTCGAATTTCTCGATAACCCCCAGGTACGTGGCGTTCATGGTGCCGCCGCCAACCTGCAGTTTAAACTTAAGATCCTTTCCATAAAGGAGAAGGTCCATTTCTTCGGGACTGTAATCGGAGAGTTTTTTATCGTTGTCAAAGAATCCCGAACTCGCATAACTGCTTTTCTCCCAGGTTGCAAATACAGGAACCTGAACCGCCCCCTCATTCAGTGACTTGGTCATATCCAGAAAACCATCCGAAACAACGACCATTTTCTTTCCGATGCCATTACATTCAGGGCATCTTCCCTGCGCATCGTTAAAGGAAAATGCATTTGAATTTCCAATATGAGGCTTCCCGATTCGTGAAAAAAGCAAGCGTAAAACAGGAGAAATATCGGTAATGGTACCCATCGTTGATTGCGAATTCCCTCCCAGTCTCCTCTGATCCACAACAATGGCCATGCTCAGATTTTCAATGGCGTCGGCATGCGGCTGAGCATACCTTGGCAGGAAATTTCGGATAAACATGCTGAAATTCTCATTCAGCTGCCGTTGGGCCTCAGTAGCAATCGTATCAAAAACAATCGAAGACTTCCCGGAACCCGACACCCCGGTAAAAATGGTGATCTGCCGCTTCGGAATACGCAAAGACACATTCTTAAGATTATTCTCCCGCGCCCCACGGATTTCAATATACTCCTGGTAATGATTCATTTTTCTGGCTATTGGTTATAGATTTTTTGATCGACATTGTCTAGGACCAAAAATGCAGAAAAAAGTGGACAGTTTGGTGGGTTGAAATTTAATAGCCAACGACACAGAAAGTCTTATAACCTGAATTAGGTTAATGCCGAAGAAATAACGCAATACTATTATTGGAAGTAGATCATTTTAAGGTATTAGCATTAGCGCCCCCCGCCCAAAAACTTTGAACTATCCAAAATCAGTAGATCAAGCCACATTGAGCTTTGGTTTTAAGTACGTTACGAGGATCGAAGCAGGTTTGGTTTGCTGCTCCGGAGTTTCAGAAACAGGTTGAAAAAACAATGCTGTATAAACGGTTGAAAACTTTTTAGCTTCGATGAATTTTACCCAGTTAACAGACCCGCTTAATAATTTACCTCTTTCGGTCCTGGTCGCCGCGATACCCATTTTCTTTATTTTCTGGGCCCTGATCATAAAAAAAATGAAGGGGTATCTGGCAAGTTTACTCACAACGCTGGTCGCCATTGTATTTGCGGTTCTCGTATATGGTATGCCTGTCAATCTTGCCCTTTTATCAACGCTCCACGGTGCTTTGTACGGATTTTTCCCTATCTGCTGGATCATCATCGGAGCGGTGTTTCTATTTAATGTCACCGTAAAAAGCGGGCAATTCGAGGTGATCAAAAACTTTATGGCCTCCATTACACCGGATCGCCGGTTGCAGGCACTGCTGATCGCGTTTTCGTTTGGCGCTTTTTTGGAAGGAGCCACGGGTTTTGGAGCTCCCATCGCTATCAGCGCGGCAATGCTGGTGGGTCTTGGTTTTAATCCTTTGTATGCGGCAGGACTTTGCCTGATCGCGAATACGGCGCCGGTCGCTTTCGGGGCTATTGGCACACCCATCATCGTGGCTTCCCAGGTGTCCGATATTCCTGAACTGGCTATTTCTCAAATGGTCGGTAGAACTCTCCCGCTACTATCTGTTGTCATCCCGTTGTATCTGGTAGTATTAATGGCGGGTTTCAAGAAATCCCTGGAAGTGATACCGGCGATTTTGGTATCCGGCATTTCTTTTGCATTTTTTCAATGGTTCACATCCAACTACATGGGTGCCATGCTACCCGACGTCATTGCCGGGCTGGCTTCGATTATCAGCCTCATGGTTCTCCTCAGATACTGGAAGCCTAAAACTTTATGGCGTTTTAGCGAGGAACCGCCCCAAACGATTGACACGGTCCTTAAATATTCAGCCGGTGAGGTGATCAGGGCCTGGGCACCCTTCATGATCATGACGATTATGGTGATTGCGTGGGGACTTCAGCCGACAAAAGATGCGTTGAATTCTCTTGGTACATTGAAGTTTGGAATTCCCGGTCTGCAAAACGCCATCTTGAAACAGGATGGAAGTAAGCTGATCATCAAGCCCTTCGAGTTCAACTACCTTTCTACGCCGGGTACGGCATTGCTTTTGTCGGTTTTTGTTTCTTTGCCACTGATCGGTGTGGGTTTCAAAGAAGGTTTGAAAGTATATCTGGCCACGCTAAACCAGCTTAAGTTTTCGATACTCACGATCGGTTCAGTCGTAGGCTTTGCTTTTATCGCAAATAATTCGGGCATGTCCAATACGCTGGCAATGGCTCTGGCGGGTACGGGTGCAATCTTCCCCTTCTTTTCCCCGATTTTAGGCTGGCTTGGTGTTTTTCTAACCGGTTCGGATACTTCGTCGAACGCACTGTTCTCCAAGTTGCAATATTCTTCCGCGCAGGCCATTGGAGTGGATCCGCTGGTAACAGTAGCCGCCAATGCATCCGGCGGTGTGACCGGCAAAATGATTTCCCCACAGTCGATCGCAATTGGTGCCGCGGCAGTAGGCCTTGTGGGCAAGGAGTCCGAACTTTTACGTTTCACGGTAAAGCATAGCTTCATCATGCTCTTTGTGATATGCGTGCTTGCTATGCTGCAAGCCTACGTGATCACCTGGATTATTCCGGAATATAAAATAATCGAAGCGGCGGTTGCTGCGCACGCCAATGCTGACCAGGGTTTTGTATTTCTGGCTATTCTGGCTGTTGTCCTGATTTTAATAGCTGGCGGCGTTTTGCTGATGAACCGAAAAAACGACAACGTAACCCTTGACACCAATTAAGGGCGCGGCAAATTAAACGAATGACCTGATTCCGGAAAGTACGACCCGCAAAAATTCATTTGATACAGTTAATAGATTTTGGTAAACAATAACTGATTCCAAATATGACCGTAGGCCTTTTCATACCCTGCTATGTTAACCAGTTTTATCCTGATGCGGCCAAGGCAACATTGCAACTTTTGCAAAAATTAGGAGTGGACGTAGCGTATCCTGCCAAACAAACCTGTTGCGGACAGCCGATGGCGAATTCGGGATTTGAACATCTGACCTCGGAATGCGACGCGCTGTTTATCGAGAATTTTTCTGAATTTGAATACATTGTTGCCCCTTCGGCCAGTTGCGTGCTGCACGTAAAGGATCATCTTCATTCGCCGGAAAACGAGGAAAAAGCCTCTTCCATTCGCGGTAAAATATATGAACTGGTAGAGTTCCTGACCGATGTGCTCAAAATAGAAAGTCTGGATGCGGTATTTCCGCATAAAGTAGGCATTCATCACAGTTGCCACGGCTTGCGTGGACTCTATCTATCGCAAATGAGTGAACTGAATGCTGCGCCTTTTTCCAAACCGAAAGGCTTGCTTAACATGGTGAAAGGATTGGAATTGGTTACGCTCGACCGGCCGGATGAATGCTGCGGATTTGGCGGCACCTTCTGCGTGGCGGAAGAGGCTGTTTCGGTAAAGATGGGGAAAGACAGAGTGACGGACCACAGCAAAAACGGAGCAGAATACATCACTTCGTCCGATTTATCATGCCTGATGCACCTGGAAGGCATTCTTCATCGAAGCAAAAGCAATGTTAAAGTGTTACACATCGCCGAAATTTTAAATGCGACATTATGAAACAAAGTGAAACGAGAGACCATGCCGGTCTGGCCGAAGAGTTCATCAAAGATGAAGAGCGCGTAAACTGGCATGATGGTGCGCTTTGGTACATCAGAGAAAAGAGGGATATCGCTTCCAAACAGATACCTGAATGGGAGGCATTGCGGGAAGTGGCCTCCGGAATTAAGAGCAATGTCATTTCCAATCTTCACGAATATCTTTTGCAGTTTGAGGCCAATTTGACCAAAAATGGTGTCAAGGTACACTGGGCGAATGATGCTGATGAGCACAACGCCATCGTGTATTCGATATTAAAAGAAAAGGAGATCACCCAGATGGTCAAGAGCAAATCGATGCTCACTGAGGAATGTAATCTGAATGAATATCTTGAGGAACGTGGAATTGGGGTGATCAACTCGGATCTCGGTGAATATATACAGCAGCTTGACAATGAGCCGCCAAGTCACATCGTACTTCCGTGCATTCACAAGCGAAAGGAAGAAATCGGAGAGCTGTTTCATGAACATCTTGGAACTGAAAAAGGAATGTCTGACCCGACATTGCTGACAAGGGTTGCACGGAAGCATTTGCGTAATGTCTTTCTCACGCGGCGTGCTGCCCTCACAGGCGTGAACTTTGCTGTGGCCGAAACCGGTGAATATGTGGTTTGTACCAATGAAGGTAACGCGGACATGGGCGCTCATTTGTCGGAAGTACAAATAGCCTCCATGGGATTGGAAAAGATCATACCTCAGAAAAAACATCTGAGTGTATTTTTAAGATTGCTGGCAAGGAGCGCGACCGGACAACCGATTACCATTTATTCAAGTCATTACAAAAAACCGCGCGAAGGACAGGAGATGCATCTGATCCTCGTTGATGCCGGTAGAACGAGACAGCTCGGAAGGGTGGATTTCAGGGATTCTTTGAAATGTATCAAATGCGGAGGCTGCATGAATACTTGTCCAGTGTACAGGAAAAGTGGTGGGCTTAGCTATCACAATACAATTTCAGGCCCGATTGGCGCTATCCTTGCGCCGAATCTGGACATGAAAAAACATGCTGATCTGCCGTATGCTTCTACGCTTTGCGGCTCATGTTCCAATGTATGCCCTGTGAAAATTGATATTCACCAACAGCTTTATAAATGGCGTCAGGTGATCGTAAAGGAGGGTTACGCAGCAAATACCAAAGCATTGGGTATGAAAGCAATGGCCTGGACTTTGTCTTCCCCCGAAAAATTCTCGACAGCAGGCAAAGCAGGGCGATGGTTTTTACACAATATTCCATTTGTAGTAAACAATAAGTTCAACCCCTGGTATAAACAAAGGGAGATGCCGGAGGGGGCAAAGGAATCATTTGGGGAATGGTATGCCAAAACGCAGGGCTCTGGTAAAAATGAAACAGATACAAAATAATTACAAACAAGGGGAATGACCAGCAGAGAAAAGATACTCGAAGCAGTTTTGAAAAACCAGCCTCAAACAAGGCCGTTGCCTGACATAAGTACGTTCAGGGGTGGTGAAGGGGATGTTGTTCAGAAATACATGGACATATTTAAAACAATTGGTGGTTCCGCATTTTTGGTCGACGATCTTTCGGATGTGAAGGAGCTTATTCGTGAGCATTTTGATACAACCGGGCGAATCGCCACAACACTGCCTGAATTAACGGACGTTGCAGAATTGTTGTCAGCTGAGGTAGATCCGCATACTTATGAAGACGTGGAGCTCGCCATTATCAGAGGACACTTTTCAGTGGCGGAAAACGGAGCCGTCTGGTTGACCGAGGAAGTGATGGGGCAGCGTATCATTCCTTATATCTGTCAGCATCTCGCCGTCGTTCTCAGCGCCGGCAGCATTGTTCCAACACTGCATGAGGCCTATGAACGGATTGGGCTGGGCGATTATGGGTTCGGCGGATTCATCGGTGGCCCTTCCAAAACAGCAGACATTGAACAAGCGCTCGTGCTCGGGGCACATGGACCACTCACAATGACCGTTTTTATCATCAGATAGATTCAAATTTTAATCAAAAATACCTTTTTAATAGCATGACGAGCATCAGAATAAACGGTAATCTGAAAGAAATTTACAGTGATATTTATACAACAGAGGCGCTGGCGGCCCTTTCTTTTTTTGCCCCTTTCAACAAACAAGTGAAGGCGGCGATGACGGAACGGATTAAACGTCGGACCGCGAGGCAGTCACAAAAAACAAGGATTAGCTTTTTGGATCCCGAAAGTTTTATCCCAGGAACCAACATTAAAGTGCAGGATGCGAGAGAGGGTAGGTTTGAAGGTGCAGTGATTCCTCATGATCTTCAAAGGCAATGGATACAGGGCACCGGACCTGCGGCCAAACCTAACGCTCCGCTTGAAAACAGTATCAGAAATGCGGCTTATGCCTTGCTTTCCGGTGCAGACGGATGGATGTTTGACGGCGAAGATGCTTTGGGTCAAATCACGACGATGTCATTGGACAATCAGCGAAATCTGAAACTGGCCATCAGCAAAGCCCCGGTTTTTTTACACGCGGCGCAAGTGGTTGCCGCCCAGATGAACAGTTGGGCGATGGACTTCTTCGGGCGGCCGATTATAAGCGATTGGGAAGAGCAGCTAAATTTCACGACAAAAATTTTTCGCGCGCGCGGACTACACCTGGACGACCGCCATATTCTTGACGGCGACGGGGTTGCGATGGCCGCCTCCATCGTGGATATGACTCTGTATGTGGTCAACAATCATCAGGAATTACAAAAAGCGGGTTCGTCTATTGTATTATATCTGCCAAAAATTCAGACTGCGGGTGAAGCTGCGCTCTGGAATGAAATGATCACCGCGCTGGAAACCCATCTGGGACTGAGTGTTGGAACCGTGAAGGTATATGTGCTTGTGGAGCAACTTGAAGCCACGCATCAGCTTATGGAAATCCGTGCTGCACTGGGTAAACATTTTGTAGGCTACAATACCGGTCGATGGGATTATATCAATAGCGTTGCCGATGCCATGTCGTGGGATGAAGGTTTTGTAAATCCGGACATTGAAGGAATTACAATGACCTACGGCTACATGCGGAATTATGAGAATCGTGTCAGATGTGCTGTAAATACGCCTGATGTCAATGGAAATTTTGCGCTTTGGCAAGGAGGCATGGAGCCAAATATCCCTGTCGGTTCTGAGGAAGGTGTGTCTGCGAGCATGAAAAAGGCTTTTGCAGGAGCGGAGCGTGAACAACGTGAAGGCGCTAGCGGGAAATGGGTGGCACATTGGAAAATGGTGAATATCGTGCGTCCTGTTTGGGAAAAAGCGGGAGAATCAAATCAGCTTGGAAGAACATTTCCCCGACTTACATACACACAACAGGATGCGGACGGTCTGATCTTGATCGAACCCGCTCCGACAACCATTCGTGGAGCACGTAACCTTTTGAGCGTTGCCATTCAATATGGCAATGCGTTCGGGCAGGGTATGCAGGCTGCCGCGCTAAAGCCAGCTGACTTTTTCGGGAACGACGACATTTTGTATCTGATGGAAGATATGGCTACTGGTGAAATCAGGTTGAGTATTTTATGGGAATGGCTGCACAAAGGATCAATTCTTACGGAGGATGATGTACAGACAGGCACTAAAGCAGGGGACGTTTTTTCAATGGAATTATTTGACAAACTTCTTGTAGAGGAATACGACAAATTATTGAAAGCGGATACTCGGGATGTATTTGACGAATCGAAAACAACGACGCTTCCCATAGCCAGGGAGATCGCGCTCGTGTATGTCAAAAGCGATAAAAAGCTACCCTGGTTTGTTGATCTGCTTAATATCAATCTTAACAATCTGAGCCTCGAAATTGCCAGGCAACGTATTCAGGATTATGTGGATGCGTTTGAAAAGGACGGGACAAGAATCACGGGAAATCCGGACTTTACTGCATAAAGGGGCAGAGTGAAGAAGCAATGGGTTGAATTCGCAGGAAATAGTTGTTAAGCTATGGAAAGAAGAGATTTTATTAGAAATGCTTCGGCCGTTGGTGGTGCAATGTCACTTGCAGGCCCTTCTTTATTTGCAAATATGCTCCAACCCGAAGACACGCCATGGTTTGACAAAGCCATGCGTTGGGCTCAACTGGCCTTTGTAGAAAATGATCCTGCAACTTACAATCCCGATTTCTGGCTCGACTATTTCAGGCGTATCCATGCCGATGGCGTCCTTTTGAGTGCCGGTGGTATCGTCGCTTTTTATCCGACAGAAATCCCTTTACATCATAGAAGTGCCTGGCTGAAAGACGCAGATCCGCTCGGTTACTTGGTGAAGGAATGCAGAAAGATGAATATGTCAATTATCCTGCGGACCGATCCGCACGCTACAAGGCAGGATGTGTACGACGCTCATCCGGATTATATTGCTGTAACTTCCGACGGACAGAAACGGCGGCACTGGGCTAATCCGGAGTTGTGGGTCACTTGTGCTTTGGGACCATACAATTTTGATTTTATGACCAAAGTAAATAGGGAGATTATGCAGCGCTTCCAACCCGACGGCATATTTTCCAACCGATGGGCAGGTCATGGGGTTTGTTACTGTGAGCATTGTAAGAAGAATTTTAAAGCAACCTCAGGGCTCGATCTGCCGATGAATACCGACCGCCTGGATCCGGTTTATCAAAAATGGGTCTTGTGGCAAACCGACCGCCTGAAGGAACTCTGGTTTTTGTGGGATGGGGTCATCAGAAAGGAAAAATCCACGGCAAGATTTATACCCAACGGATTTCCTGACAAACTTTTAACGGGAAAACATTCTGATTTTTTCTTCGCTGATCAGCAAGCGAGAAGGGGGTTGATTCCACCTTGGTCGAATGCCATGGGTGCGAAAGAGTTGCGTGGCGGCCTTGGAATGAAGCCGCTTGTGGGTATTTTCAGCGTTGGCATTGAAGAAGAGTTTCGCTGGAAGGATTCCGTTCAAAATGACGCGGAGATCAGGATCTGGGTCGCGGAGGGAACGGCCAATGGTATGAAGCCATGTTTTGTAAAGTTCGGGGGTAATATATTTGACAAACGCTGGATGGATGCCGTCGCGAATATGTATCAGGGTTATTACAAAAATGAACGCTACTTACGCAATACCTCACCAATTGCTCGCGTGGGAATGGTTTACTCTGAACAAACGAATCGGAAATACGGTGGGAAACCCTGGCAACAAAAAAGTGGTGATCATGCACTGGGTATGTACCATGCGCTTGTGGAAGATCGCATGCCATTTGAAATGGTAAATGACAAGCTGCTTGATGAAGATCATTTAAAGCCTTTTAAACTACTGATACTTCCAAATATTGCAGCGCTCTCCGATTCGCAATGCATGCAGTTAAGGAAGTTTGTAGAAGGAGGTGGAAGCCTTGTGGCAACGTTTGAGACTTCACTTTACGACGAAGAGGGGAGAGCAAGAACTGATTTCGGTTTGGGCGATCTGTTCAGCGCTTCATACGATAATGCAGTGGAAGGACCCATGCGTAATAGCTACATGCACTTGAAAAGAAATGAAAACAACAGCCGGTTTCATCCTGTATTAAAAGGCCTTGAAAACACACCACGTATAATCAACACAGTTCATCGGGTAAAAGTGAAATCGACGGACGTAACGCTGCCAAGTCCGGTCACCCTTATCCCAACTTACCCGGATTTACCCATGGAAGATGTTTATCCCCGCGTAACTGAAACGGATGTCAGAGAACTTTACCTGAAAGAAGTTGGAAAAGGAAGGGTCGCCTACATTCCTGGAGATATCGACCGTTCGTTCTGGCAAATGCTCAACTCGGATCATTCCCTGCTGATTCGTAATACGATCCGGTGGGCTTTACAGGAAGATCCTATCATAAAGGTAGCAGGGGTGGGCGTGATAGACGTGGCCGTTTGGCAACAAAAACAGTCGATGACCGTTCATCTTGTGAACCTTACTAACCCCATGATGATGAAAGGCCCGTTCAGGGAATTGTTCCCGGTGGAAGCAGAGGTCAGTATTAAAATCCCCGTCGGCAAATTGGTGTCATCCGTCCATTTACTGATGAGCGGGTCAAAACCTGTCTTTGAAAATAAAAATGGGTGGATCAGTCTCCACGTACCCAAGATCCTTGATCACGAGATAGTAGCGTTGGATTTGACTTGATTAGCCCTTCTATCTTATCTGAGCACTTTTTTATTTATCGGATGGACGCATTCAACCTGCCAGTAAAACCCGCTGTTGTCTCGGAAGTCTGATTGTGAATTGAGATCCCTCTCCGTCTTTGCTGGCAGCCGTGATGCTGCCGCTATGCTTATCAACTATTTTTTTCGAGATCGCCAGTCCAATACCCGAACCTTCGTACTTATCTTTTGTATTAAGCCGTTCGAAAAGGGAAAAGATTTTTTCACTGTAAGTGTCATCGAACCCGATGCCGTTGTCTGAAATAATCACCACACATTCATCAAGGGACTTTTGTTCACCGGTTATTCTAATGACAGGCGCTACTCCGGGTTTGGAGAATTTGATTGCGTTGCTGATCAGATTTTGAAATACCTGCCTTATTTGTCCGTGATTTACTTCGGCCTCCGGGAGTTGTTCCACCGTTATCTGGGCATTTTTTTCTTCTATCAGCACTTCATAATCTTCCAGAACTTCCTGCACAATGTCACTCAGCCTGGTAAGTTCAAAATTATTCGTATGCGTCGAAAGGCGCGAATAACTGAGCACATCTACAATCATAGCCTTCATTCGGTTGGATGAGGAAATGATCTTATCAAGGTATTCTGTGTTGATCTCGGAAAGCTCATCAGTCAATTTGGATTTGAGCATGGATGAGAAGATCAATATTTTACGAAGAGGTTCCTGAAGATCGTGCGAGGCCACCGAGGCAAACTGCTGCAAATCATGGTTGCTTGATTCCAGCTCAAGGTTAATCTCTTCAAGTCGTTTATTATTCCGTTTGAGCAACTGCTGTATTTCCTTTTGAAACGACAGATCGGTGAGAATAACGCTAAGGGCCACGCCTTCGTCCAGTTCCATCGCAGCAACGGAAAGCTGGCACGGGACCGGATCTCCGTTTCGTAGAACGCATAACTCTGCTTTATGATCGCCCAGCCATCCTTTTTTGAAGATATTCTGAAATATGTCCTTGAATTTTTCGGAAACAAAGTTGCCAAATGGCAGGCCTATAACCTTGGACAACTGCATGTCAACCATCGATGCAAACTTAGAATTACTGTATAAGATAATTCCGTTCTCATCCAGAGTTACAGCTCCTTCGCTCATTTTTTCAATAAAAAGGCGATAAGTTTGATCCGCCGTCTTCAGTGTGTATAGCTGATGACCGCCATTTTTGTCCTGGACAACGATCGCATCCACCTGGCCGGTACGAATGGCCTGAATGGTTTCGGTAGCTTCCTCTAATTGCAGAAGAAGATCCTCGTTTTCCCTCAACAGCTGGTCATATGTTTTTAAGGTTTCCATCTTGTCATCATGTAATTCCAAGCCCTTTCAGCACCTTTTGTGTGTCCGACATATCTCCGATTAACCTGCGTTGCGGTAGTGGTGAAGATTTGATCAAAAGCGGCAGAGCGATAATTTGTTCTTGTTCAGCAATCTCCTTTTGCTGATACACATCAATAATTTCCAATGAATAATTATTGGCAAGATAACTTTCACATATCTCCTTTATGTGAATCACGGCCCGGCGTGAATTTGCGGTAGCGCCGGTTACAAACAGTCGTAGCACGTAAGAGTGGCTTTCGGACTTTCCATCATCAATTTCAGGTAACTCTGAGTTTTGGTTCATTCCATTTTTTTTGCAGGGCGTATATTCAATCCAACCAAAACTTTTTCCTCATTCGAAAGGTCCCCGATTATTTTTCGTATTGGTTCAGGGACTTTCTTTACCAGCGTCGGGATTGCAAGAATCTGATCTCCTTCGGCTAATTGTGGTTGCACAAGCAGGTCAATCACTTCAATCACATATTTATCTTTCAAATGTTTTTCACAGTATTTTTTGAGGTTGCTCAATGCAGTCACGGATTTTGCTGTTTTTCCGGCCACATACAATCGGAGCTCCCATTGCTCTTCAATTTCCACCATTACATTGTCATTCAAGTTCATCATTCCTGGTTATAGTTATCACGCTTTCTGATGATCTCCTGGCGATTTTTTTCAAGAAAATCTTTCCTCAGATCGTCATCCGTGTACTCTTTATTCAGTTCCTCCTGTGTTGATTCGAATTCTTCTTTCAGGCTCGCAATTTTCGACTCCAGCACAATCCTTTTTCTCTGAATCTCCCTGTCCTTCCTGGAAATTGCACTATGCCGCATCAAATCGCTTGTCTTTTCCAGCAGCTGTTGCGTTTCACGTGCTGAGCCTGTAAGTACGCCCTCCGGTCCAATAAAGAGATCTATCAAATCCAGTCCGTTATCAGAAATTACAAACTCCCTGATTTGATTAGAATGCTTCATACCCCGGGATTTCATGACATACATACCACGGTTTCGCTCTCCGTTGAACTCAATATCTCTAACCAAAAGCCATGCGTCGACCAAAGATGAAATGCTTTCATCGGATTGCTCGCCAACGTTATCATTGAGGGCAAGCGCAGTAAACATCACAGTGACCTGCTTGGACTGCAGGAAATCGATAAGCCTGATCAGCACACTCTTTACTTCGCTCACGGACCCTACCGTGATTAAGTTGGTAATCGGGTCCAATACCACAACCTCCGGGTTAAAATCATTTACGAGTTTGTAAATGGATAACAGGTGCATTTCCAGACCATTGAATGTAGGCCTCGAAGCATGAAATTTAAGAAGCCCTCTGTTGATATGCTGCTGCAGGTCGATACCAATCGATTTGGTGTTACGTATGATCTGCTGGGGTGACTCTTCAAAAGCGAAGTAAATGCACCGCTCCCCGTTGTTGCAAGTCTCATTTGCAAAGCTGCCCGCTATACTTGTTTTGCCTGTTCCGGCTGTGCCCGACACGAGGATACTGCTGCCCCTGTAAAATCCTTTTCCTCCCAGCATTCTGTCCAGTGCAGGAATACCCGATTGGATTCGCTCAAATGACGCTTCATGCGACAAGGAAAGGGATGTAACGGGAATGACGGAAATGCCATCTTCTTCGATCAGAAACGGATATTCATTGGTCCCGTGAACGGAGCCACGGTATTTTACAATCCTCAGTAAACGGGTAGAAATTTTATTGGAAATGCGGTGATCGAGAAGGATTACACAGTCGGAGACATATTCCTCCAGTCCGTGCCTGGTTAGCGTTCCTTCTCCCTTTTCAGCGGTAATGATTGTAGTTACTTTTTTTTCTTTCAGCCATTCAAATAATCTGCGCAATTCTGCTCTAATAATTGCCTGGTTATTAAGACCTGAAAAGAGGCTTTCAAGGGTGTCAAGTACCACTCGCTTCGCGCCAATCGTGTCTATTGCATGGGCAAGTCTGATAAAAAGCCCATCCAGATCATACTCACCGGTCTCCTCAATTTCACTACGTTCAATATGTACATGGTCTAACCTGATCATGCCGTCTGCTCTCAACTGATCGAGGTCAAATCCCAATGATGCTACATTGGTAGTAAGCTCTTCTGCCTTTTCTTCGAAAGCCACAAAAACACCCGGCTCATTAAATTCCCGGGCACCGTGTACCAGGAATTCTATTGAAAAAAGTGTTTTCCCACAACCGGCCGGCCCACAAATCAATGTTGGTCGGTTTTCCGGCAACCCTCCCTGGGTTATTTCATCCAGTCCTTTAATGCCAGTAAGAGTCTTAGGCAGTGGTGAGAGCTGTGATTTTGGATTCGAGGGTTGAATATTCATTGTTGAGTTACGTGTCAAAAATTCGCAAAGTTTTTCTTAAAAATGATTTTGGAAAAACTTAAGACAAAAATTATACCAGACCCCGAATAATATTCCGGGTGCTCAATCTACCATGAATAAAAAGTTGGAAATAAAGGACTTTGATACCGACCAAACGGCTTTTGGATATGGCCTGTTTCTGTTGAAAATGTAAACTGTTTATCTTGTTTTTTGGTCGCAAAAGTAGATTTCGCCGGGACGTTGCGTTATGCTGCGAGCAATGTCGGCTGCAACCAAAAAATAGCATAAACAAATCACAGCATGAATTTTAAACCGGCGCCAGGCTAAAAACTAGTGCAAAGTTGCTTTGCGAGCGCAGTAAATCCATCCAGACTGGAAGGTTTACTGATGAAATGTTGGAAGCCAGCTATTTTTACCTGTTCTATCAACCACGGATCCGAAGATGTAGATATCATTACGGCCGGTATGCCAGAGAATTTGGGGTTGGTACGGATGGCTCTAATGGTTTCGAGGCCATTCATCCGGGGCATATTCATGTCGAGCACGATGAGTGTCAGTTCGGCTGCTGATACGTTTTCGATGAGTTTTAGCAATTCGATACCGTCAATAGCTTCAATGATGACAATTTCCGCATCAACGGTACCAATTGCTTCACGAAGAAAGAATCGGTCATCCTGATCATCATCTGCTAAAAAAAGGGTTCTTCTAACCGTCATATAAATACTGAACACCAAACGAGAACACCGAAGGTAGACAAACGTTCGGAGATTTGGTAAAAGTAATTATTGTTTGGGGAATTGTGGAATAACGTCGCATTTGTGCAGGGAAAGACCTCAAAGCTCCTAATCCTTGTTAGTCAATTGCGGATATCCAGCAGGAGTGAAACAGCATGATCAATCGGTCACCAGGACCCCCTCATGGAATTTGTTTCTGGCGTCCTCCGAATCGGCATTGCCAAAGTCATGAGGATAAACCTGGAAAGTTGAAGGATCTGCATTTTTTACGATTTTGGTTTTGTAATAAACATGGGTTTTGTCGCTGCCGTAATTTTCTCCTAAAACCTTAAAAGTCGCTACGTCAGCATCTTTCATTTTTTTGTCATCCATGTAAACAAAATTCTTATCCCTGGCAAAATCGAAATCATGGCCAAACTCGCCGTTTTCTTTATAAACTTCGAAAGACTCAGAATCTGCCCCTTCTATTTTTCGTTCCCGGAAATACACCGCTTTTCCGTCCTTGGTGTAGTCTTCGGTAAGCAAGGTAAAGGTGCTGCCATCAACACCCTTGATTTGAAATCCAAGAAAAAATACTTTGCGGGCATCTTTGGAGTACCTGTAATCCAGAATTTGGAAAGATTTTCGGTCACAAGGCAAAATACAGATGTTGTTCTGCCCTTCGCCGGTATACCCATAATAGTAAATGTTAACCGAATCTTTGGCGAAGTTACGATCTATAAGCTCAAATGTTTTTCCATCGCTTCCCATGATCGGATGAAGATTGAGATAGGCCGATTCGTTATCTTTTGCAAAATGACTGTCAATGCTAACCAGTGATGCAACATCCTTAACCTTGAAGTACGTGCCATTAAACCATGCGTTTTTATTGTCTCTCGCATAGCCATTTTTAACGCTTACGAAAGACGCAGGGTCTGCTGGCTTCACTTCGAGAATTGTCTGGCGTTTGGTCATGTAATAATTTTGACCCTCCCGGTATTCGTCGCAGTAATACACCTTATTTTTGTCTTTGGCATAATGCTCATCAACGGCCTCGAACGTGGGGACGTCCGCGTAACTAAAAGATCGGGATTTATAGTAAGCTGTCGTTGAGTCCTTCGCAAACTCTTCGCTTAATTTGATAAAGTTCTTATCTGTAATTACTTCACCATTAAATTTTATTTCACCATCCTTTTCAGCTGAACCACACCTGAATATCGGGAATGAACCGATGATCAGGAACAGCGTTTTCAGGAGCCATTTTACTATTTTGAACGTTGTGCGCATGGGGTCGGTTGATTATCTTTCAAATTCATAAGCATTGATGATCCGGCAATTCTGGTTGGCGGTTTTGAAATTTGCAGCTTCGCTACGGCTTACTGGAGGAAGTGATACAGCAGTCAAATGCCTTAAATCTTGCAGCAATACCAGACTTCCATGATAGCTGGTATGGTTTAGATCCAGAAATTCCAGGTTTTTCAGATCTTTTAAAAAAGACAGTGAGTTGAAACGATAGTCAGGTTTAACCAGCGCATATTCATTTTCGGATAAAGATAACTTTTTCAATTTTTTCAACGGTGAAAGGTTTGTGATTGGTTTGGTGCACTTTATATATAATTCTTCCAGGTTCTCTAATTCTGAAATCCCCCCTATATCTTTCACATTCGACCCGACAGATAATTTTCTCAGTTTGGTCAGTTTTTTGAGCGGGGACAAAGAGGTTACACCTGTGTTGTCACAGATCAGCTCTTCGAGATTCAGCAGATTCCTGAGTGGGTCAAGTGATTTCAAAGGAGTAGAGGCGCATTGTAATACCCTTAGTTCCCTCAGGTTCCTGATCGGTTCAAGGTCAATTTGTTGGTCTTTTGAAGATACGCCATACCCAACTCCACTATAATTGATGATCAAAACCTGCAGGTGAGGCAGCCTGTTCAGCGGGGAAAGGTCCGCCGGCCCGTTTACCATGTAAAGTGTTTCCAGGTTTGCGAGCGTTGTCAGTTCAATATTGTCCTGATGTACCACGTGGTTTTTCCTGATTGCGCGGGCGTAAAAGTCCTTATAGCTCAAACCGAATTTTTGTTCTTCGTTTAAATCGTATAGCGACATGTTGAGTGCCGAAATTTCGCTTTCTCCTTTGGTATTCAACCTGTTGATATATTCCTTTTGAATCGTGTCGATGCTCACGCCCTGCCGCGACAGATTTTGGTTGATCAGGAAGATCGTCTGCCATTCCTTGCTCAAACCGTCCCACCAGGCCCGATCCAAGGGATTTTCAGGAGAAGAAGCTACGGAAAAAAGCGAACTGTATAAAATGGCAATTCCAATCAATATGAGTGCTGGAAAGATAAGTTTTGGCGTCATGCGTTCAGTTAATAGCAGGGTTTTTGCGGTGACTTTTCAGCCATTCAGTTATTGTGATGAAATCGGGAGCCATCGTTATTTTTTCCTGAACAGCCTTTTGGCCTATCGACTCGATAATCCGCGCAAAGTTATTGCCGTCTGCCATGGTATACGCGTATTCGGCATGAGCTTCCTCCAGTAAATAGCGCACAAGCCTCCAGGTATCTTTCCAACTCTCGCCCGTGCTGGCGTTATTGGCGGCAAACATCAAAGGAGTCAATTCTGATCTGTTCTTCCTATTTACATCAGCACCTTTTTGTATCAGTAAAATCGCGATGTCATTTTCCTCTTTTGTCTGTCCGATAGCCGAGAATAAAAGTGGATCAGCATCCACAAAGCCATGTGTATTGGGATCTGCGCCAGCCTCAAGTAACAACCTGACCAGTTCAATCGGAAGGCATGTGATTGCCTCGGGAAGTGCCGGTGTAGTCGCTGATCCATTTACAACCAACAACCTGATGGTCTCACTATTGGCCTGCTCATTGAACAACGAATCGTGATTGCTTCTCAACCGGATTGCAAACTGCAGGTAATTCAAACCGGCCCAATCCCAGACTCTGTTACCCTGAATATTCAGGTCCTGACCGTGGATAAGCGACTTTAATAAAACAGTGTCGCCCTTTTCGATGGCCGACGCGATGGCTTGTTGTGTCTTATCCTTGTAATAAAGCGCCGCCATCGTTTCCTTTTTCTTAAAAGAAGGCATAATGTTCGAGATCCAGATGCAGAGGCCTATGACTAGCGGAAGAGTTGCAAAAAAAGCGGAAAAGTAAGTGCTGAAAGAGGTCTTTCCTACGTACAGAGGAACGGCGGCTAACAGAATTACCCCTACACCGAACGAGAACATAATGACCGTCCATCCGCTTTCCATGGAGTCGACGTTGCGACCTTGAGAATCGATCATAAAATAGATAAAAAGGATCACCAGAGCGGTCGTATTCAGACCAATGAGGGACCAGATAATTTTTGTGATCATGGCAGGTGATAAGAAATTTAAATGGCTAATAGATGGAGTAAAATTCAAGAAATGTTCACGGCGCTAATTCATAGAGCAGATTTGATGGCTTCGGAAAGCTTCCGTTTTATGACAATGCAAACTTAGATGTGATATCGATCATCATCTATTTTTTGGGGTATACAAGAAGTGCACAGCCATAAAAACGGAGTATACAAAAGGTATACAGGATGTTCGGCACTACAAAAACGGCGCTTGACTTGACTCATTTCGGCATTTGTCCAGCATAGCGAAGATGCCTGGTAAGTATAGTTTGAACCGGTGGTTGTTTTATGATTAGTTATTTTTTAAACTCATGACTTCGACTAAAGTGAAATTTAACAGGACCCCATATACCTTCGCATTCAATTCCATTATCGTGCTCCTGATTTTGCTATCGGGAGTGAACTCATCGGCAGAAGTTGGTGCAAAGCAGTCAAACGCAGATACGATGCGGCTATTCCTGATCGGAAATAGCTTCTCACAAAATGCAACACGTTATCTTCCGCAGCTCGCTGCTGAACGGCGGCATCCGTTAAAGATTGGGCGTGCTGAATTGGGCGGATGTTCGTTGCAACGTCATTGGGAAATCGCGGAGGCTGCTGAGAAAAATCCTGCGGATCCAAAGGGGAAGGCCTACAACGGAAAGTCATTGAGAGAATTATTGTCCGCAGGAAGTTGGGATGTCGTTACCATTCAGCAAAATTCCATGAACTCAGGTGATGTAACGACGTATTCACCGTATGCAAAAAAGCTATTTGATCTGGTCAAATCCATTCAACCGAAAGCTAAGATCATCATGCAGCAAACCTGGGCGTACCGTTCAGATGCAAAAACATTCACCCAAATCGCCGACAAACAGTTTGCAACAACCAATAAGGAAATGTGGGAAAAGTCGAGAGTGGCATATCACCAGGTTGCGAAAGAGCTTGGCATTCAGCTATTTCCAGTTGGCGACGCCTTCTGGAAAATAAATTCTGATCCTGAAACTACTTATCAACCTGACAAAGCCTTTAATTTTGAGACTGCAAAATACCCCGAGCTCCCTGATCAAACTTACTCTCTTCATGTAGGTTACAGGTATGACAACAGCAAGAACCTTGGATTTGACTCCAATCATGCGAACGAGGCGGGCTGCTTTCTTGGTGGGTTGGTTTGGTATGCCGTTTTGTTCAACGAATCACCTGTGAAGATGAAATTCCGACCGGATGTGATCGACGGAAAGTTTGATGCTAAACTTAAAAAAACCGCTTGGGAGGTGGTGCTCACTGGAAAGAAGTGATTTTGGGTTTTAGAGGTCATTAAATACAAAAGAGGATCCTACGAACGTAAGACCCTCTTTTTTTGAGCTATGACTGAATGTTAGTTATTCTTGTTTTTCTTTTTTTGAGCCCCGTCGATTACTACTCCGGTTGCAGTGCCCACACCTGCACCAACGATGGTACCAATGATTGCCCCTTCACCACGTTTTTTATCAATGAGTGCGCCTGCAATTGCGCCGGTTCCGGCACCGATGACCGCGCCTTTGGCAGTATTATTCCACTTTTTCTTCTTCTTTTTAGCAACAGGGGCAGGGTTGTTGCTTACTACAACCTCATTATTTTTTTCTTCTTTCAGTGCTGATATTTCCTTTTCGTGCTGAGCCTTCATTTCTTCTTCTTGCTGAGCCATAACCTGATTCATCGAATCGATGGCCGCCTGCCTGGCGATGGCATTTTGCATAGAGTCTACAGCCATCTGCTTTGCGTTTTGTAACGCTGCTTCCTTATTGCTGCGACTGTTACAGCCAGTTAACAGACAAGTAGCGAACAATGCTGAAACTAATAATTTCATAATTTAGATAGGATGTTTGCCTTAATCCACTCTAAAACCATGCCATGGCCTTCGGTTAGCGACAATAATTGGAATAACAGATATTTTAATTCGCTGAAAATGAATTTATTGTAATTAATTTTTTCAACTTGACTACTCAAAAGTAGATAAGCTTTTTAGATGACTATTTCTTCCCGATTAAAGGTAAAGGCTCCACAAATCAGCCGCACCGAGGAACAGCCAATGCGGTGTCACGATTTATACTTATGATACAAAGAGAAATCCGTTGGGCTGTCATATAACAACGACTGGCTTCCTTATGAATGTCTCGAAAGCAATGGGGCTGTTTACGTTTATCATTACAAATAAGGGTGTTTCTGATAAACCGGCGTTTCGATTTTATGGCTCACATATATACAGATCGCCCAATCGCTTAGGTGCAACTTTTCGATAAGCTGTCGTCAGTGCATCCAGCAATGTTTCTTCTTCCACTTTTTTGAGCTCAATAAACGTCCAGCCCTGCTTCCCCCACTTATTTGGCACAGGATAAATCACAGATTTGTCGAAGCTGGTAAACGCACTCTGGTCAATCTCGCTGAATGGCACACAAGCACGTTCGGCGCTTTCGTCCAGCGTGGCAAATATTTTTTTATTGACTCTGAAAGAGCGTTTTTCAAAATGTGGAACCTCTATGGCTTCTGAAAAAGCCAGGGCCATTTCGCTGAATCGCTGGTTGGATATCATTTTTCAGATTTAAATACCTTATGTTAAGCCAATTGACCTTCATTTTTACTCCCTATCAGGTGAATGGATGACCAATATGCAGTTTCAGATAACATGCAAATGAGGTTATTTGTATTTTTAGCACGTAAATCCAACTCGACCTATTGTATCAACTTCTATGCTGTATAACGTCCATTCACACCATCCTGCCATTGATAAGGAGATATTTTGTGTCCAAAATATAGGAGATGACTTCGATCAGGATGTAACGGGCAGGCATGTAAGTATGGGTCTTCATCCATGGTATCTAAATGAGGGGACCTGGCGGGGGGCATTGGAAATACTGCATGTTAATGCAGTCAAATCAGAAGTACTGGCCATAGGAGAGTGTGGGCTTGACAAGCTGACGCCCGTCGCAGCAGATCTGCAGCTAAATGTTTTTCGACAACAGATCATATTGGCTGAGCAAATCAACAAGCCGCTCGTGATTCACTGTGTAAGAGCGTTTAGTGAAGTGCTGGTGGAATTGAAGCAAGTGAAAGTTCCTGTGATTTTTCATGGAGTTAATAATAGGCTGTCAATGATTCAGCCTGTTATAGATTCCGGTCACTATTTGTCGTTCGGCAAAGCTTTACTAAACAAAAATGGATCCATTCCGGACACGTTCATGGCTACACCGTTGGACAAAATCTTTTTAGAAACGGATGATGCTTCAACAGATATCAGGGAAATTTATAAATCGGCGGCTTTGATTAAAAAAATTAGTGAAAAAGAGATTGTTTTGCAGCTAGAAAAAAACTTTGAAACTGTATTTCGTTGATCATGGAGGATTTTAGCTGGCTGTCCAGAACCGAATTGCTTATTGGAAAGGAAAAATTAGTCCAGCTCAGTAAGGCACATGTGCTGGTAATAGGATTGGGTGGCGTCGGATCTTTTGCTGCTGAATTTATCTGCAGAGGTGGCGTCGGCAGCATGACTATCGTTGATGGTGATACCGTGGATCCGACAAATAGAAACCGGCAGCTGCCTGCACTTGCCACCAATCATGGACAAAGCAAGGCGGACATTATGGCCGAAAGGCTCAAAGCAATCAATCCTGAGCTAACGCTGTACGTCGTTAAAACATTTATCAATCCCGATGCTGTTACAGAAATCCTTTCTGCTCATGCTTATGACTACGTTGTTGATGCCATTGATAGCATAACACCAAAAGTTACATTTTTGAAAGAAGCGTTTCAAAGAAATATGCGGATCGTGAGCTCGATGGGTGCTGGAGGCAGAATGGATCCAACCATGCTGAAGGTGGTGGACATCTCCAAAACATACAACTGCCATTTCGCGCAGCAGGTCAGGAAAAATTTAAAAAAAGAGGGTATTTACAAAGGAATCAAGGCCGTATTTTCGGCGGAAGAACAGGTTAAAGAGTCTTTAATTCTAACCGACGGCAGTAATTACAAAAAATCAGCCTATGGCACCATGTCCTACTTGCCAGCAACTTTTGGCGCTGTGTGTGCGTCGGTGGTGATCCGCGATCTGGCTGGCGAGTAGCTTTTCAGGGTCTGGACGATCGCTGTATTTACAAAAAGGATCTCCAAAAATAGAAAAAGCAATCTGAGATGTTATTCCGGATTGCTTTTTCGAAAATCGATATCGTTACAATCTCCTGATCCTGATTCTTTTGTAAAACACCTGATCGCCATGGTCGGTCAGCATGATGTGGCCTGTATCCGACTTTGCATACTCGGGATAATCTTTAAACTTGGTTTTGGCTACCCTTTGATTGAAATCATCACTATTTCTTTCATATTCGGCGACCTTCACACCGTTGAGCCAGTGTTCGGTGTGTTTTCCTTTTGCAACAATGCGCATTTTATTCCATTCTCCTGCCGGATTTAGTTTTTTGCCTTTTGGCGCGTAGATCAAATATACAGAGCCTGCTGAAGAAAGCCCGTCCGGGTCGCTCTTCGTTTCAGGGTAGTTTTTATCATCGATGATCTGATATTCAATCCCCATCGGTGAAAACTTTTTGGTTGTGGCATTCTGAATCGGATTAACCAGGTATTTGATACCGCTGTTGGATGCATTGGTCAGTTTGAATTCGCATTCGAGCTCAAAGCTGCTGTACGTTTCACGGGTTATAATATCGCCGCCTTTACGACCTTTGGTTGTTACCAAAGTTCCGTCTGCAATGACCCAGCCAGGAGAAGGCGCGCTATCTACGGCCGCTTTTCTCCATTTGTCAATGTTTTTGCCATCAAATAGTGTTTCCCACTTTTTGGACTGTTGGTTTGGCCGGGTTTTATCAGCAGATCCATCTGGCCACCGCAAAGCAACAGAGCAGACCAATATCATGAGCGTTATAATTCCTGAGAACGTTCTCATATTTTTGGGTTTAAGGTTTTGGTTTTAGATCAAAAGTTAAAGTCGCTAAATACGTTCTTTTACCTGAGGCCGCCTGCGGCTACTTAACAATAGTACGCCCGTTTTTACAAAAGGACGTCTTGAAATGTCATCATCCGGAATTATTTCTTGAGGTAAGGTTTTAAGCGAGCACGGGGATTGATGACTTTTAGAAGACATTCAGAATTTCTCCATAAACGGGGAGACTACTTTCGGTCATCTTGCCATATCAGTTTTTCATCGGATCTTGTTTTGAAGAAGTCGCCACATTTTCCATCGCCCCCGCCCGTGAGTCCGCCGTCAGGACTGCAGATTGTATTACAATTTTCATCAATCAATTGACTGAAAGCGTCACAGCAAAATGGAGGAATGTAGTAAACTGTCTTAGAATTGTATGTGTATCTAGCCACACTGGCGGGCGGATTACGTACCGACTCCTTTTTTAAACCCTTAATAATGTCTACCACGCAATCGGGTGTGTCCTTTGCGATGTCGTTATCCTCACATGCAACAGCTGTAAAGAGTAGAATCAGAAATGCGATATGTCGTTTCATGGCAGAATGGTTGTTGTTTGATGGGCTGTTAACAGGACAGATTAGAAGTGCATTTAGTTGTAATCCACTACTTAAAAAGAGCTTTTGGTGTGAAATTAGGTATAGATGTCTGTAGATGTTTTTGGCCCAATTGAATAGTAAATATGGATCAGAATTTGATTTAGAAATCATGCGTTACTATCTACCCATAGTCAAAATGAAATCATTTGTTTTTTTACTGTCCCTGCTTTTGCCGGCACTTCATGTTTTAGGCCAAAAAGCAATAAGAGACGAAAGTCGGGTTCCTGCCTACAAGTTACCAGAACTTCTCAGGACGGAATCGGGCAAAAATATTCATAGTAAAAAGGAATGGGAGAAAACGAGACGCCCCGAGCTTATAAACTTATTCGCTGACAACGTATACGGCAGGACGCCGACTGGAAAAATTCCGATACGGTACGTGCAAACTTCTCTCGATCGAAATGCCCTGGGAGGCAAGGCAACCCGTAAAGAGGTTGCCGTGTTTTTTGGTGCTAAGGAAACGCATAGCATGAATATACTACTCTATGTTCCCAACGCTGTCAAAGGCCCTGTTCCGGTATTTTTGGGACTGAATTTTTCTGGAAACCAGGTCGTGCATGCCGACCCGGGTATTACAATTACAAAAAGATGGGTTCGGGATGGAAACCCTCCGGTGATTGTGGATCATCATGCAACCGAAGCGAGCAGAGGTAGCCAGGCCGGTGACTGGGTGGTAGAAGATATTTTAGCCAAAGGATATGGTCTGGCTACGGTTTTCTGTGGTGATATGCAGCCTGATCGCTATGACAGTTTTGACGAAAGTGTTCATTCGCTTTTTTACAAACAAGGTCAAACCAGACCTGCCCCAAATGAATGGGGGGCGATCGGTGCCTGGGCGTGGGGGCTAAGCCGCGCAATGGATTACCTGGAAACAGACAACTCGGTAAATGCAAAAAAAGTAACCGTGATCGGGCATTCCCGGCTCGGAAAAGCTGCTTTGTGGGCCGGAGCGCAGGACAGTCGCTTTGCCATGGTTGTCTCCAATAACTCAGGGGAGGGTGGTGCGGCTATCACTCGCCGGAAGTTCGGCGAGACCATTGAGATCATTAACAATGCTTTCCCACACTGGTTTTGTGGTAACTACAAACGATTTAGTAACAAGGAAGAGACGCTTCCAGTAGATTTTCACGAGCTCATTGCGTTGATTGCACCCAGGCCGGTGTATATAGCAAGCGCATCGGAGGATTGGTGGGCTGATCCCAAAGGGGAATATCTTTCGGCCTATTACGCCACTCCGGCATACGCACTTTACGGGTTCCAGGGGGTGCCCAATATTCAACCGCCCGGACCCGACCAGCCCATTGGCTCTGGTAGAATAGGTTACCATCTCCGAAAAGGCGGGCACACCATGAACCGCTACGACTGGCAGCAATATTTGGCAGTTGCTGAAAGGTGGCTTGGGAAGTAGTGCATCAGAATTGAGGGCAATGCGCGCTATTTGTTAGATAGCTCAAAGGACCATATCGCGTTTTGAGCAAACCAAAAAGTGACTCGGTTGGTCTTTAAGGATTATTGTTGCGTATTAAAACCAGCAAGACACTTATCAGTAAAATATGAAAGAATTACTCCCAATCAATGGAATCATCACCGTTTTGAACACCCCTTTTGACTCAAACAACAATCTGGATGAACCTGCGCTCCGGTCACATGTACGGATGGCAATGCAAGCAAAAGTGGCGGGGTTCCTGGTTCCGGCGATGGCCTCGGAGGTTTACAAACTTAGCCTGGATGAAAGGCTGAGAATGGTGAGCATTGTCACAGAGGAAACTGCCGGGAAAATTCCGGTTTTTGCCGGGGCGGGAGAAACGGATCATCGTAAGCGCCTGGAAATTGTCGCTGAATACATGAAGATGGGATGCAAACATGTACTCTTGCAGATCCCGTTCGAAAATGAAGCACTTTTCAAAGCGCAATTCCTGGATGTTGCAGCGCTTGGTATTGAAACGATTATGCTGCAGGATTGGGATGCCGCAGGCTATGGATTGCCGGATCAGTTGATCATCGCTTTGTTTGACGAGGTGGAATCTTTTCGATGCCTTAAAATTGAAACTGTACCGGCTGGCATCAAATACAGTCGACTGCTTGAATTAACCGAAGGTCGCCTGCATTTGAGCGGGGGTTGGGCTGTTACCCAGATGATTGAAGCGCTGCAACGGGGTGTTCACGCATTTATGCCTACGGGTATGCATTTCATTTACACAGCCATTTACAATGCCTTCAAGTCCAGTGATTATGCACGAGCTGAAGCATTGTTCAATGAATTGCTTCCCGTCCTGGCCTTTTCAAACCAGCATCTGGACATCTCCATTCACTTTTACAAGCGGCTGTTATTTCGTCAGGGGGTTTACAGCACTCCGAATGTCAGGCAGCCAATTCTTCCTTTCGACACGGTGCACGAGAAAATTGCCGACCGGCTTATTGACAGGGTAATGCGTATGGAGCGGGAGGTAGTTGACGCTAGTTTATCTTAAAAGATTTGATTCAAACCCATATTCGGTTGAGATAACAGTAAGAATTGAACGATCCTGATTTTTGTAAGTAACTGTTCTTTTAAACAAATAAAAAATGGCTTCATTCCGAAAAATGTTCGAATTTGCTCTTGTGCTCCTATGCTTCACAGTGCTGCCCGCTGCTGAAAGTATGGCACAAAATATTCGGGTCATGAGCTATAATGTGCGCTACAAGAACAGCATCGACAGCATCAATGGCTGGGATTACCGGAAAGGGAATGTGGCGGCTTTGGTAAAGTATCACAAGGTAGATTTGTTGGGTACGCAGGAAGCGAATTGGGATCAACTGGCAGATATGGAGAAAAGTTTGCCCGAATATAAATGGTACGGTGTCCCACGCATGTCCGGCAAAAATGGAGAATTTACGGCTATTTTTTATTTGAGAGATCGGTATACATTGCTTGACTCAGGAACATTTTGGTATTCGGAAACACCCTACGTAAAAGAAAGTAAAAGCTGGGATGCATTTTACCCTAGGATCGCTTCCTGGTGTAAGTTTAAAGATAAAAAATCGGGGAGTGTGTTCTTCTTTTTTAACACGCATTTCGACCATCGTGGAACAATCGCCCGCCAGAAGAGTGCCGAGATTCTGCGGTCCCAGATCGATTCCATAGCCCAAAAAGCGCCTGTCATCGTAACAGGGGATTTTAATAGTGTGCCATCTTCGGCTGCTTACAAAACAATGGTTCAGGAAGGGTATTTGAAAGATGCGCTTGATATTACGCAAACACCACACTACGGTCCGGTTAATACAGCAAGTGGTTTTTCTGTCAGTGATAAGCCGATAGAGGTGCGAATTGACTATATTTTTGTAACCGGTAAAATTAAAGTTCTTCAGCACGCCACCATCACCGACCAGCAGGAGGCACTGTATTATTCAGATCATTTGCCGGTAATTTCTGAGGTGCAAGTGGTTAAATAGAAGAGCTGCGCCAGCGCAATTTTTATTGAAGTCCCAAAACTTCATGTGCTTCGAACATTGACTTCGATTGCTTTTCCTATGCCTAAGGTTGACGGATAATGTGTCCATCGCCGGGGTTTACGTCTCAAAGACATCATTTTATTAATCACGATTGGGGTGCGTCGTCATCCAAATGGCTTTAAGCGACGTTTATCAAACCGTAACTCACTTTCCCCCAAATCTTTCGGCAACGATTTCAGGATTTGTCAGTCGTAAGTTCCAGGAACGACTATTTAGAAAACGCTGAACTCAGAAGAGCACAAGATAAATATCGAAAATCAAAGATGGATTTCGGTCAGGTGCATTTTGGACTGATACAATTTAGGATTGAAGGATATACATAGGACTTGCAAAGTACAAGGAGCTAATTGAGTTGAGCTGGCAACAATCAGGTAGACGGAACACTTCTGATCCACGTGTTGGTTAAATGATGTTATATAACTATTTCACTGTATGATTCTGAGAGAGAAAGTATGCTCATGAAATATTTTATAAAATTTGAGCTTCCTGAAATCTCTGTTTTTTTTGTCTGTAATTGTATTATTTGAATAAGATTGCTTGAAGATTTAAAGATATTCGACGCGCTGCCTAATTTTTGTAAACTATTGATATACAATAATCGTTTCCAATTTAGAATGCCAATTGAAATAGCTTAGGAAGTAAGCTGTAAAACGAAATAGAATAACTATTTAAAGAACAATGAATTTGAGAATATTAGTAAGGATTAGTGAAACAAGAATGTCGGTCCGAAGCTCAGTGAGTAACATAATTGTATTATAACAATTTACCCCCGGTCATTCCCAGCGGTATGATATCAAATGTCATCCCAATTCTTATCCCGAAGTGTTCTTTCACCAAAAACGAAAAAGACTATGTCACAAATACAAAAATATCTAAGCAAGTCCCCAATAACCGAGCTTCGAAACTCATTCCAGGACTTATTTTCGGCATATAGTAGCAAATATTCCGAAGTGTTGGAAGCGATATCCCGTCAAGCGGTTCCCTTTGGAGGGAATTTGCTGGAGGCCGGCCATCTAAAAGGAGCCGCATCGAGCAGGAGTGTTAATGGACAAGGGAAATCGGGAAACAATGATAGCGAAACTTCGGAAAATCGCTATTCCGTAATATATACACGTGATGGCCATTATCATCATGTGGGTTGCTCATCGCAGACAGAAGCGCAGACCGTATTAGGGTTGATGATGACTGACGAAGACCGGATACCGGTTGGGATTTATGATTCCAGCACAGACCTGTTCGAATGGGAGATGATTGGACAATATTTCCATAGTCAGGATCCTATCAGTGAACAGAACAGTCGTCTTGCGGAAGTTCTTACAATCGCCCGGGCTCTGCGCCGCAGGGACTCTAGCTGGCAGCCTGGTTACTTACAAAGACCAGGTCTTTTCGCCTGATGCATTGACGGTCGTTCGTTAGAAAAACGAAAGAGACAGAAATTTTAGAATTGGCATTTTAACACGGGGTGATCTTTCTTAAGTCGTCCCCGTGTTTTTTCTATATGTTCGCCCTGATTTATAATCGTGATATAAATTATAGCATTTTCAACGCCACAACACATTCACATGTTTCGCAAGTAAAATAAAAAGAATGTGAATGATTACACCTTCGAAGGTTTCAAAACGACATTACACTTGATCAACATGAAGCTTTTTCAAGTGTAGTAAGGTCCAGTTTTCTCATTTTCATGACTGCGGCCATTACGCGCTGAGCTTTTTCAGGATTGGTTAATAATTGCCCAATATTTTCTGGTATGATCTGCCAGGAAAAGCCAAATTTGTCTTTGAGCCAGCCGCACATACTCTCCTCTCCTCCGTCCGCGGTCAGCTTTTCCCAGTAATAGTCTATTTCTTCCTGCGTTTTGCAGTTGACAACCAGTGAAACAGCTTCATCGAATTTGAATTGTGGCCCGCCGTTCAGGCCCATTACTTTGTACCCGTTCAGCTCAAATGTGACGACCATCGGCGTGTCGTCAATAATTTTTGAATTTTTAAAAACTGAACAATAGAATTCCGCTGCGTCTTTGGCATTACCGTCGAACCACAGGCATGGGAAAATAGGGTTGTTCATATCTTGGTCGGTTGAAAGATTTAATAAAACACCTGCGGGCACCAACTCGGAAAATCGAAACGGTCTTCAGGTTTTTAATCGAGAGACTACTGACGATCTGAAATCCGGACTGGGCAGGGCGTGAATATTTTTTCTGTGCAGATGTTTATTGGGTAAAATATACGTATCTGTGTATTTCGCTTGCGAAGAACTAAACGAAAGAATGAAATTCTTGCTCAGTTGAGCAGGGACAATAAATTTTTAAGATTTGAACAAGGCGCATTTACAAATAGCTATCTGTTTTTTCTTCTTTGCCCGGTTTTGCAGCACAACGGTTGACCCCGCCCAAGTTCGGCGAAAACGCTCTAACGTCCACTTTCAGCAAGCGGCTTTTGAACAAATCGGTTTTGTACTTGAAAATGAAATTACGCAGGGACATACCTGTTTGGTTCAAAACGCAGAGATTTGCTACTTCTTCTGAGATGTTGAAATGCATAAGCAGCTCCTGAACTCGTATGCTTTTATTTTGATCAAGCTGATTGCTTAGATGCTCGATAATCGAATCGGTCAGCGTTTGCTGCACATTTCTTTCCTCTGATTTTTTGGTTTCGAAATTATTTCTGGCCAAAATCGTCACGATCAAGTCAATGCTTCCTTTAACCATTTTGACATGGGAAGCGGGGCGTTGGGTGATTTCAAAGGATATTTCATTGACCAAAAAGGAGATCGTTTGACATTCCCGCTCGTTGGTAAGCGGTCGGCCCTGATGTAGCCGGAGCTTATTACAAAGGTTTTCTGCCTGTTTGTAAGTGTCAGCGAAATCGGGACTAAACGCTTTTTTTTCTTGAAACTCATCCGAAAGATAAGTGTCAAAAGCAATCACAAAAACCTCTGTATCGTTATCCTCTTGAAAAACAGCGTGTTGGTCGGGTTTTAGAAAAATGATACCCTTTGGAGAATAAGTTTCTATTTTGCGATCGAGGATAAAGCGGCCCTCACCAGACATAATAAAAATAATCCGGTAATGACTGAGTAACCCAGGCCAGGACTCCCAAACCCTTGTCTTACATTGCAGTAAATGGAATTTTTTATGAGAACTGAATCTGATTGCTGACATCACAAAACCTGGGTTGTTGTGGGCTAATTTGCTAAGTCGGCAATACCTTTGAAAATTTGAATATCTAAAGGTCGATTTTCTGTGCGGGAAGAGCCAATTTGCCTTGCAGAATCTGAATTACGCTTATCTTCCTAGCCAGTTTTTGAATTCTGTAATACGGTCGGCGCTTACATAAGCCTCCTGTGAAAGAGCCGGATTCAGTTCAATTTTAATCTTGCCTGCGGCAATGGCGTGAATTTCCCGAATGGCGTTTATGGATATAATCAAGGTACGGTTAACCCGAAAGAATTCCGCTGGATCGAGCAATTGCGATACCCTTTCCAGACTATATTCGACTGCGAAATGCCGGCCATCGAACAGGCGTAAAAAGGTAGCGCGTTCTTCGATGGTGAAATAGGCGATTTCCGACCTTTTAAAGGTAAATATGCGTGAGCCGGCATTACCCAGAAAACGTTCCTTGTATTTTTCCGGCTGCATTGTTTCCTGAACGACCTTCTCCAGGGCAGTTCGCATATTGCTTTTAGATGTCGCTGTTAATTTTTTATATTTTGATAATGCCGCCTGAAGCTCAAGTGGATTGACCGGCTTTAAAAGGTAGTCGATACTGTGTGTCTTAAAAGCTTTTTGCATGTACCTATCGAATGCAGTCGTAAATATAATTGGCGTCAGCAGATCCAGACTTTCTATGATTCTGAATCCGTTATCGTCTTCCAGATGAATGTCCAGAAAAATAATGTCTGGCCTGATGTTCGCGGGATTTCCAAGAAAAGCGATCGTCTCAAATACGGAGGGGATAATCGCCAGAACTTGAATGGAAGGATCTATTCCAAAGATCAGGTTCTGAAGGCGCTCGGCACTAAGTTCTTCGTCTTCTACGATCAGCACGTTCATAATATCAGCGGAATTTTTACCACAAAGTGACTTTCCGTCTTTTCAATAACAACCTTTTTTCTCTGTAACAACTGGTACCGGTTAACAATATTTTTCAGACCCAGCCCGGTCGTGGGCTCGCTCAGTTTCCGAAGTTGTAATGGGTTGCTTACGATAAGCATTTCGTCGCGGATGTAAATACTGATCGTGAGTGGATTTTTCAGTGACATCGTGTTGTGCTTGACGGCATTTTCGATCAGGAGCTGAAGTGTGAGAGGAATGATTGAATATCGTTCCAGGTCGTCGCCTGACAGCCGAACATCCATTACGACTTTCTCTTTAAACCGGGTTCTTAATAGAAAAGTGTATGTTTCCAAAAACTTGATTTCGTCTTTGAGGCTAATCTGATGTAATTCGGCTTGTTCAAGAATGTACCGATATGCCTGGGACAGCTGTTGTATAAATTCACTTGATTTTTCGGGTCTGGACTCGACAAGTGATGAAAGTACACTAAGGTTGTTAAACAAAAAATGTGGGCTGATCTGGTTCTTCAATGCAAGGAACCTGGCATTTATGTTTTCCTTTTCCAATCTTTCGGAATCTACGACCAGCTTTTTTAGTTTCTCCTGGACCTGGTTGTTGACACAAAGATAATACGCCGCGATGAGGGCAAGGATTGTTAGCGCCTCGTTTGCGCGTTCTCTAATGGGCCTTATTGCAGCCCAGTTTGGGTTGGGGATAAATCTTCTTGGCATTGCGCTCCATATTTGATCCATCATACCCCAGGTGTGACGTAGTATGTAATTGAACACAAATGCCAGCAAAATAGAAGGGATCAGGGTAATCAATTGGTTCGAAATTTTAAACTCCGAAGATCGATCACTCCCGGTGAGCGCTGCAAGCTTTCGAATAAACCAATCGATCAAATAAATCCAGCTGCCATAAAAGATGGTGCTAATGATGATTTCAACACAGAAAAGCGGGAATTTATCTAAAATGATGTGCCATCCGTCGCGCGGGACGTTTATGTAGGTTCGTAATGGAATGTAAATGAGTGCCAGTGCGAAGCCTAGCAACCATTTCTGACCAAAGAAATAAGGTCTCATGTTAGGCTGAGTATTTTATCAAAAGTAAGAGATAATTGCAAGAAATAGGTACTACAATGTCCCTGGTCATAGACACCTATGATTTGGTCGTCGGTGATTGCAATTCCTGGATCACTCTGATGTAAGGATAGTTCGGTTATGGCGCCAAAACTTGAAATGATGTAAGCGAACTGCTACCTCTGTCATATCTCCCATGGAAAACAAGGTACGTAACAGCAAGGTGAAAAAGCGGCGGTTTCGAAAAGCGTGAGGTGCTTTTCCGAAGCCGTCTACCTGATATGCAACACCACCAGAGCAACAATCGCTGGTAAAGCCTGCACAAAAAATATTTTCCTGCTTGCAGTGGCGGCTCCGTAAAGACCAGCGACAATGACACAAGTCAGGAAGAAAACGGCGATGTAAAATGCCCAATGGTGATCCGTAATGAAGAAAGTCCAGATCAGCCCTGCTGCTAGAAAGCCATTGTAGAGACCCTGGTTGGCGGCAAGGGTTTTGGTAGGCTTAAAGAGCTCTGGTGCAAGTGAACCTTTGAATGCTTCTTTTCCCTTTGTCTCCCACGCAAACATTTCGAGATAGAGGATGTAGAGGTGTTCTAGCGCCACAAAGCCAACGAGGATTTTTGAAAGGATTTCCATTTTGTTTGGGGTTTGGTGTAGCCTTCTTGTACTGTAAAATTCACAAATTGTATGATACGCTAAGGAAACAGAAAAGAATATCTCATTTGTCCATATATGGCAATGTCACCTATCCCTTATTCCTTTCATTTCTGCCAACACTTTATTTGCAAATGGTAAAATTCTTCTGGTCAGAAATTAGGGTCCTTCATGTGCACGCTCGTTGTGATGCTGGTTTCGAAAATATGGACTCAATTTATGCCACGAATGCACGATTGTATGTTCCTTTAGTGGTTAAGAATCCAACGCGCATTCGTGGCAAAAGTTATTTAAGCCCTTTTCCAGTAGCAGCCCAATAAATGCCGCCGTATAGATGGTCCAGGAATGATTGGTCGGAATATACCAGGCCAATGTGACCCAAACCCGTGTAAAATGCTCTTCCACCATCGTGATTGTGATACCACGCCATCGGGTGCTCGGCGCCCATGCCGGTCCCCTGACTGGTTTTAGGACTGTAGGTTTTTTCGTCCAGCGTGATGAGTATTTTGAGGTCGTCCGCGTTGTAAGGCTTTTTGTATTCGTACCATTCGTCGGTCCACAGCATACGTTTTGGGAAACGCTCTAAACCTGGGAAATTGTTATCTTTTACATCCAGAAAGGCAGTTTGTTGTGCGGGGTGGGTTTTGAAATACATGCCTACCAGTTTACCATACCATGGCCAGTCATATTCAGTGTCGGCCGCTGAGTGGATACCAACCCAGCCTTTCCCACTTTGAATATATTTTTCAAATGCCGACTGCTGTTCCGCATTGAGAATGTCACCAGTCGTATTCAGGAAAATGACGACGTCGAAATTTTTAAGTCTTTGTTCGCTGAATACAGAAGGATCCTCCTGCCAGTCCACACTGAAATTGTGTCGTGAGGCCAAAGCTCTTACACCATCAACGCCTTCGTGAATAGAAGTATGATGAAATCCTGCTGTTCTTGTAAAAAGTAACGCTTTGAACTGCTGGGCATGTGTAGTTAGGGTAGTAACAACGATCAGGAACAGGGGTAGTGTTTTTTTTAACATGATGGGTTGGGCAGTTCTTGTTTCAAAAATAGATCAATATATGTGACATGCAGTTGTCTCAATATTTAAAAACAAGAATGAGGATATATATACTTAAATGCCCATTCTATTTGACCATGAGATGATTATTGAATTTAGCGGTTATTCGTTGTTCAGATTGAGGCTCGAATCGCTGCTTAAGAATAATGTGATTATTCTTTGTGAATCATGCAATTGATAGCGAATCTCCAGTCCTTGAAATCTAAACCCGGAGCGACCACAGGTAGCACTTCGTGCGGAGCAAAGGATGGGAAAACGACTAACAAATTGTTTTCTGGAATGATTTCTCTCGGCTCGTCCATATCGGCACCAAAAGGCAGAGGGTGTAATCTCAACGCTCCTCCAGAAAATTTCTTCGGGAGACTGTGTAAATAATATATTGCGCTGATGATACGATATGAAGTTGCTTTTTCATAGGTTACAGTATCAACGTGATTTCCAAAAAATGCCCCATCCCCATATGCACCGAATTCGGTTTCAATTTTGTAAGGTTTAAAGGGGGAAATTTGCAATTGTGAAATCATTGTTGGGAATAATTCAGCTATTTTTTCCTCAACTCTCTTCTTAAGCGGTCCTATGTCGAACAGCGTCATTGACTTTATTTGCGGGGCGTCTGTTTCATGATAAACCCGGTTGCTTGTTTTAGAATAGGAGAACTCTTTTTCGTTTTCAATGATATAATTCAAGATTTCCTCATTGAATTCCGGTTCCAAAAAACCTTCAATCAGCATGTAAGGAAGCAACTTGGCCATGATTTTTTTTCTGGAACGTTCAAAATTATGTTATGGAGATATCTGCCCAAGGCAAGATATTCTCAAAAATACAATCTTTTCCGTAAAGGAAACATCTATATTTATATTCGTTCGAATAGATTAGACGCTCCAGGAGATTGCTTCTCTTATTCTGCCGTGTCTCTGCGAGATTTGGACTCCTCCGGTAACTAATCATTTTCAATGATTAGTTACCGGAGGAGTCCAAATCGTCGCTCCGAGGTAGCGCTCGGGTCCTGTTTCTTTGTCCATAAAGTAGTAAACGGCCACAATTTTTCCGTCAGGGCGCTGCACTACGCGTGGATAGCCAACGTCCCTGCCCGACCCATCGTTTCGGAGTATGTAATCCTGTCCCCAGGTTTTCCCCTGATCGGCACTGAGCTTCGCACGGATATCGCTGGTGTTGCCACTGCCTGGATCTGACCGGTAGCCGTAGATCAGGCAAATGCGACCATCTTTCATCTTCACCATGGCTGGTGGATTGCCGATGCCCGTGTCGTCCACAGCCTTCCCCCGGTATGTCCAGCTTTTCCCATTGTCCGCTGAAAAGTAGGAAGCAATGTAGCTTGCGTCGCTCTCTTTGTTTCTCATGGTTACGAGTATCTCATTTTTTGAAAGTCGAACCGATGCGGGCATGATTGAGTAACCTGTCGGTTCTTCGCCAATCCAGGATAAAAAAGCCCATGTTTTTCCTCCGTCGGTTGTTTTGACGCACATCACTCGTCCTTCTTTACCATTCTTTTTTTGCACAGTCAGAAACATCATTGCCTCGTTTTTGCTGTCAGCGATGTAGTCTGTACGCGCCATTGTTCCGGGAGCGCCAAAATCTGGCAATGTGTATGGCCCTTTCCAGATATTACCTTTGTCGTAAGAATACCAAAGAAAAGAAAGATCGTTTTTTCCCATCCGGGCTGTAAGAGCAAAATCGGGGTGTTTGAAGTTGATTTGTTCGGACAGTTCGGTTACCGGATTTTCTTTTATGTCCATGCGTTGCAGACCGAAGGAAGTGTATGAAACGAGCCCATTTTTAGCCGGGTCTTCTACTGACCAGGTTTCTCCGCCATCCTTGCTTCTCCCTAGCACCTGAAGTACTACTTTCTCCCGGTCTATATTATGCTGATTTCCCAATTCCTTGTGATAGCCCTGCGAAAACCCAGTCAGGATTTCATTGCCCCATATCCATATCCCGTGATTGGCGGGCCATCCGGCATAACGCCCTTTTTCATAATAAACTTTAACGTGCCGCACATCTGCTTTGTTGGTCTGCGGGAACGCCTGTTGCCAACATAACGCAGAAATTAAAGCTGTGATAAAAAGTTTGAGAGTTGATTTGCAGATCATTATTTGGGCCATTTCAAGCGGATTAGGAAGTATTTGTACCAGTGACAGGGCAATCATAATACTGTAAAAAATAGCTTTCGGGCACCTTTCGGTTTAAGAAGGCCTATAAAATGACTGAATCATAATCCGAACTTCCTAGATACTTGCGGTTCTGCATTTAGGCCAATGCATTTGTTTGCACAGCTTTTTGTATTTGGAATTACAGACGAGCATTGTCGAATCTTGGGTGCTCCGAAAAACATTCCAGAAAAGGGAAAGAATTTTTTTTGGAGGTTTATTTCAGCGTAACATTCTGAATGTGCAAACAACATCTCGTACTGCTCTCGATATTTTGATGGAAACTCGCGGGTGACCTTGCCCAATCCATCAGCTCCACTAATATGAAATCAGGTTCATTTAGGGCGTCAAGAATACCGTTGTTGACTTAAACCGTGCTCATTCGTATCAATCTGGATAAATTTCATTTGGTCGTTGGTCAAATTCGTATTTTTAATCCTGCGTTATAGCGTCGGGCAAAGACTAAAAATTGGGAATCCTGATTATGCTCGGTGTGAATATTTGTGTGCTTTAAGCTTCAATTTTAGCTATTTACCTCCAAACAGACGTTTTACCTTTGCATATCACTTAGCGCCCATTTGGCCATTTCATTGATGACAGGTTCCAAGGCTCTTCCAGAATCGGTTAAAGTGTATATTACATGTGGCGGAACAACTGGCTTCGCCTCGCGAACCAACAAGCGATCATTTTCGAGCTGTTTTAAATGTTGAATAAGCATCTTTTCCGTGATGTGAGGCATCTCGCGCTTTATTTCACTGTAGCGTTTGCTCCCCGCCAGCAAATGATATAATATGATTGGCTTCCAATGCCCGCCAATTTTATTCATCACATAAGTTACGGGGCAGGTTTGCAAAACGATCTCTCTGTTCGCGTTGTATGTCGAGCTTTCTTTAATCTGGGTCATGTTACATACTTTTGGGTAAGTACTTGTATAAAAGTAAGTACAAAGATAGCTTTGCAACACAATAAATCAATATCTAAATATGAAATATATCATCACAGGGTCATTGGGAAATATAAGCTTGCCAGTTACCAGAAATTTAGTTGCAGCCGGACATCAGTTAACCGTCATCAGCAGTAATGGCAGTAAAAAGCCATACATAGAAAAACTTGGTGCAAAAGCGGCCATTGGATCTGCTATGGATCGAGCGTTTATCGCAAGTGTTTTCAAAGATGCCGATGTTGCATACCTCATGGTACCTAATGACTATGCAGCGACGGATTATCCAAAAATGCAGAGAGATATTGCGGACAGCTATGCAGAAGCAATTGCTGAAAGCAGCATCAAATATGTAGTTCTTTTGAGTAGTGTCGGGGCAGACCTGAGAAAAGGTGCCGGCCCCATCGATGGATTGGGATATCTTGAAGATAAATTGCTCGAACTCAAAAATGTGCATACAAAATTCCTAAGGCCATCTTATTTCTTTGCTAACCTGTACAGTCTGGTTGATATGATCAAACATGCCGGTATTGCAGGCAACAATTTTGGTGATACGGATGAAAAGATGGTTTTGGTTGATACCTCAGATATTGCCGTTGAAGCAACGAAGCACTTGTTGGATCTTGATTTCACCGGAAACAGTGTCATTTATATCTCTGGGGATGAGGTACATCCGAAGGAACTCGCAAAGGTTCTTGGAGAGGCCGTAGGAAAAGAAAATCTACCCTGGATCACTTTCACCGATGAGCAATCACGCCAGGGCATGCTCGATGCAGGTTTGAGTCCCGGATTTGCCGAACTGTACATTCAGATGGGGCAAAAAATCAAGAGTGGGGAGTTGCTGAAAGACTACTGGAAACACAGACCAGAAACCCTTGGTAAATACAAGCTGGAAGATTTTGCGAAGAGTTTTGCAGTAGCCTACCAGGCTGGATGAGGCTTTCTTTTGCCACTAATACACGAATGGACACGAATTTTTTGTGTTCATCCGTGTATTAGTCTTTACGATTTTGGCAATAGGTGGTTCAAACTTTAAACCGCCGTTTCAGAGACGACGAGTTTCTTATTCCAGCCCGATTAGGCTAGCCTCTTAAGTCAACCCCCTTACTCTTCATTCTCAATTCTTCACTCTCAATTTATTTCCCCATCACCAACCTCGTTTGAGCCGCTCCGCCGCTCTCACCATCTTGCAGCTGCACGGTCAAAGCGCCATCCTTGAATGCACCGCGATCCACTGCCAGCGTAAAGGTTTGAACACCCTGTGGAAGATCGGCAACGATGCCACCTTCTGTCAGTTTTACTGGTTTTCCGCCGATCCAGGCAGTAATACCAGCTGTAGAATTAAAGGCAAGGTTTACGTTGCCTTTTGTAAGTACTTCAATTTCAAAGCGAACCAGACTGACTCGTTTTCCATTACCTTCGATTTCTGGCAATTCGTCTATTGGCAATTCGCCGGAAACTTTGCTGTAAATAGGCTCTGCGGTAATCTTCGCGCCCTTTGGAACGATGAAGGATGCTCCGCCTAAGAGCTTACCGGCAATTTGCTTGTCCGCAGTGATCGTTTCCCAGCGTCTTACAAAACGGGTATTTGGCACACGGAATTTTCCGGATTCCCCCATTTTTGAAAGGAATCCGACAAGATCAATAAACTCCTGCCTGCTCAAACTGGCCGTCAACCCCGGAGGCATTAACGATCCCGGTACTTTTTCCATCACCTGCACCTGGCTTTTTGGAATCGAAACTTCCTTACCGGTTACGTCGCGTATCGTCACGTCCGATGCACCTTCGCTGGCCAGATATCCCAACATTTCGGAGCCGTCTTTCTTAACAATGCGTTTAAGATCGTAACCTTCTTTGATCGACACATTTGGATAAAGGATCGAACGGATGATGGTTTCCACGGGTGAACTTGTACCCAAGCTGCTCAAATCCGGACCAATGCGGCCGCCTGCTCCGCCAATGGCGTGGCAAGTTGTGCAGCTCGCGCTGGCTCTGCGGAATATCAGCTCACCTTTTGCGGGATCGGATTTGTCTGTTACCACTTTGGCGAGACTCGCTATGGCTGCATCATTGAGATTCTGAGGCATATTCTCAACTGGCAATGTTCCCCCAGAAGCTTCCAATGCCTTGTTTAGTGCGGTAATTTCATCAATCCGCTGGCGTGTCCAGCCCGCACGGCTTCTTACCAGCTGTCTTCCGACCTTTGCAACTTTTTCCGGAATCTTTTTAGCAGAAATTGCTTCTGCCAAAGCTGCAACAGCAGGATTGCTTGGAATGAACGCCATAAACAGGTCTGCCATATCAGTATCTGCTGGCAACGTCCGCATCAGTTCTGCGCTAATGCGAGCACCTTCGGCCGGATTAAGCGCCGCCAACTGTGCAGCGGCTACAATGCGTACTTCCGGAGTGTTTTTCGGGCCCGTCATGTCAACCATCAGCTTCATCGCTTTTTCCTTGTCAATTGAAGCCAAAGCACCTAGGGCCGCCTTTTTGGTAGCGGGTGTTCCGGTTTGTATGAGACCTGTCAGACGGTCATTGAGTTGACCTATCTTCCACAATCCGGCCAAACGAATGGCACTCAAACCAACCGTTTCGTCTTCATTGCCGATTAAATCGGCAACCCGTTCTGGATTTTTGGTAGGCACGATTTTTCGCTGACGGGCTGCATCTTCCAATGTGGCCAATTGAGCAGCCATATTTTTGTCTTTGTTTTGGACTGTCAGATCAAGTAACATATTCAGATCCGCAGCCTGTCCGGATTTAGCAATAGCTCCAAGAACATCTTTCTGATATTCATCAGGTACCTGGCCTTTGCCATAGATGCTGATTAACTGGGCAACCGCTGCCGGCGAATTCACGGATTTCAAGGCATAAACCGTTTTCTTTGAGTCGCCAAGGAAGTCGGGATCAGTTTTAAGTTTTGCCAACCACACCGGTTCCAGTTCGCGAACGGTTTGCCATAAAGCAAAATCCAGGAATTCGTCCATTTGGCCACCCAGTACAGAAAGTGCAGCTCTGGCTGCTTCTGGTGTTTTGGTTTTACGAAGCGCAATAACGGCTTCCAAACGAACCTGAGCATGTTTATCGGTCACTGCTTTGGCGAGAATTGCAGGAACATTATTGATTTTTGTATGCCAGAATTCGAGTGCACGCAAGCCAGCCGCACGTGCTTTATGGCTTTCGGCATTGATCAGACTGAGTAAAAGCGGTTCGTTTACCGTATCCAGTGCCTGGTATACCCAAAGCGCTTCCAGTAAATTGTGTTCGTAATCTTTGTCTTTTTTATCCAAACCGGCAACCCAGGCTTTCAAAGCCGGGATCACTTCTTTGGCACCACGCTCTTTTAATACTTGCTTGGCATTGGTACGAGTCAGTTCTTCAGGCACTTTCAGCGCTTCCAAAAGTTCGCTAACCGGTGCTTTGCTCAATTTAGGAACTTTAACCAAAGGCCGGTTTTTAGCTGTGATTTTCCAGATACGACCATGTTCCTGATCCCGGCGCGGATCGAAAAAGTCGACTTCGCCATGCTGAATAATCGGATTATACCAGTCTGCAAGATAAATCGCGCCATCAGGTCCCACGTTAAGATCAACAGGACGAAATGCCACATCGTCTGTCCAGATAAGGTCTTCCATTTGCTTGGACGCATACCCGCTACCCTGTTCGGTTAGCTGGAAACTGTTTACCCTGTTCGCTCGGAAATCGTTGGCAATCATTCGGCCCTGCCATGCATCGGGCAAATGACGTCCTGAAATTACATCCAGTCCACTGTGTTTAGGCTGGCCAGGATTCAGGCCACGAATAATTCTTTCAGCGCCTTGAGCAGTGACAAACGTTGCGCCAGGAAAAGCATAGTTAATCCCCTCTCCACCAGCTCCATCAGTCAGGAACGACTGTCCCCAACGGTCAAATTGCAAGCCCCAGAAATTCACACCACCTCGTGCATATACATCGATTTCCAGTGTTTTGGGATTCAATTGCCACACACCGCCCGCCTCTAATCTTTTGATACCAAACGGAGTTTCCACATGACTAAAAATGTAAATCGACTGGTTGAAATACAGTTTCCCTTCTGGCCCCCATCTGAAAGTATGTATCAGGTGATGTGCATCTCCGGTTCCGAAACCGTTCAGAATCCTACGTTTTTTGTCTGCCTTTCCATCTCCATCAGTATCGGAAAAATGAAGTATTTCGGTCGAGTTGGCAACGTAAACACCGCCGTCACCAGGAAGTATACCTGTTGGTGTCGTAAGCCCTTCGGCAAAAATGGTCGTCTTGTCTGCCTTGCCGTCGCCGTCGGTATCTTCAATGACGAAAATCTTATCGTTGGCAACTTCACCGGTTTTCAAATGCGGATAAGCAGTACTACTCACGACCCATAAACGGCCATCTGCATCCCAGTTCATCTGGATCGGTTTGGCGACCAGAGGTTCTGCGGCCCAAAGTGACACTTCAAAGCCCTCGGCAACTTTGAACGAAGCCAGTTCCTTCGCAGGATCCGGATCTTCATAAACATTTCTTTGCGTCACCGAAGAGGTCATAAGCAGGATCAAAGGAAGAATCAGGACCCCGTAAAATAGTTTTATTGCTTTCATTTTTTTTAGCTGTTAGCTATTAGCTGTTGGCCTTTAGCTTTGTTTTACTTATAAGAATAGCTGGTGATCTTTTTAACTTATCTGCCCCTGGGCAGACTTTTGGTCGCTGTTTGGCTTATATTTTTGCTGATTTTCGATACGTCCGGAGGTAAGCTAACGGCTAATAGCTATTAGCTTATAAACCACCTCTTTCGGCATCCTTTTCAGAGATATTTGTCCTTCTAACCATTTGATCAGAATATCCTGATCTGCAAGGTCTTTTACGTGCTTGCCCTGCTCGTAAGCGCGAAAACCAATAATATAGGTTTCGTTGATTGGTCGATATTGAAAGAAATGTAATTCGTTCTTTTTCAGAATCATCTCCCGGATTTCTGCGGCTTGGGTGTAAGATGGCCCCTGTTTTATTTCTACGCCCTTTTCCCATTCTTGGGCCGCCGCAGTCACTACCTCATCGCCATTAGCGGTAAGGGAATAAAAGCCTTTTTTCAGACCTTCTATTCTTAGTATCGTTGCATTATTGCCTACCCAGGTACTTTGCACTGGCGCGGGAATAGGCAAATACTTTTCGTTTATAGTAAATTGAAGATCTCCTATTTCCTTTCCTGATGCGAGTATCCTGGAATTGGCGGAAGCCACAGCATTTTGTTTCAGTATAGCAATCGCAGCCGTTTGTTTTTCTGTTTTGAGTCCCAAGCCATTTGTCAGAACGTTCGCCATAAAATAGTAGCCGATTTCATTCAGATGGACGCCGTTTTCAATGATCGTTTCCTTTTTACTGATCTCCCAAATCGGTTTGTAAATATCAATGAACTGTTTTCCGCGAGCTGATGCAACCTGTGCGATGGCCGAAGCATATAATTCCAGGTCTGCGTTACGTTTCGACAAGTTGACAGCCGTATCACTTGATACAACCGGAATTGTAGACAAGAGAATTGTTTTGGCACCCAGCGAGTCAATTTTGCTTATCAAACTATTTAGCCCTTCTTTGAAATGGGCCAATCCTTCATCACCATCTTGTGCCTCGACGCCTCCATAACCAAGTATTACAACACTTGGCTTTGCCGTAGCAATGTTCTGCATCAAGTGCTGATAGGGAGTTGGCGGATTCGTGTAGGTGCTTCTGCCAGCACCCCAAACATTGTCTCCCGACCAGCCCAGGTTACGAAAAGTCACATTCCGATCAGGAAAACGGGTCGTTAGGGCAAGTTCAAGATAACCATACTGGAAGTCATTTTCGAATAGCGAATTACCCAGAAAAACAACGCGATCGCCATTTTTTAAATCAAAACTACCAACTGAAACTGCCGGTTGACTCTGTGCTTCCGTTGGTTTGTAAACGATTGAGATGAACAAAAATAAAACCAGACCAATTGTGGCCGATACCTTTCTCATGCATATTGGGTTTAGATAAAAAATTTTTCGGAAAGTAAATGTTTACAAGTCATCACAATCCTTGCAGCAAGAACTTCCCGATAAGGATAAAGGAAAATTAAAGGCTAAGTTAACCGTCTGCCTGCTAAAAAAAGAGAGAACATTTGCTAAAGAATGTTTGTGTCAATTTAATCCTCTGATGAATGACTCTTCGCTTCCTGAGAACTTTACCGGGTTGTGAAAAAATTAAGATCGTTGATATGCAAAATGAAACTGCCGTCAGGGAAACGTATCGCATCGATGGCCATTATAAAATCACGCACGCCGACTACGTAACCGGCAAGGTTTTCGACGACTCAGTTTCCTATTCATACTATCCAATTGATGTCCACGACGAAAACGGTGTCGTTCCCGATCACCTGAACGAGGGCATTGTTCCGACTGTCCCATTACGCGCTTTGGTCCCGAAAAATAGTAAAAACTTCATCGTTGCGGGGCGCTGCGTAAGCAGTGACAGATTGGCCAACTCGGCTCTGCGGGTGCAGGCGTCATGCATGGGAATGGGGCAGGCTGCGGGTGCAGTCGCTTCGCTGGCCTCCATTCAGAACAAAAGCCCGCTTGAAGTTTCCATGAACGACATTCGTAAATTAATTGAGGATCATGGTGGAATCGTCCCCGGCAGTCAAAAAGGCTGATCTCTCAAAATGGTTGCTTTTTGATTTGTCGGTTATGCATTGGAGAAAAGACAGAAAACTGATTTTCGCATTAATTTTACCGTTGCTGTTTGTGACCAGCTGCTGCCTAGGGCAAATCCGATATTTTGTTCAGCCGACTGTATCTTTTCCGCAGGCAGATCTCCGATATTTTCTTGCGGCATCCCAGGATTCTATTGCGAATGACACCTTGTTTCAGGGTTTGTCCAAAGAAGGTTACCCATTATCTTATTTTCGCAAGATCAGAACAAGTGTATGTTTTGACAACAAATGTCGGTTGTTGAAATGTGTTCTTTATTGGAATATAACGGGTCGTTATCTCGGATTCGAACTGCCCAAAGGTGAGTTTTTGAGCAAAGCCGAACATAAGGAATTTACACCGGCCGAGTATGAGCGTTTGGGTATGTTGTTGGCGGACGAGCTTTCGCCACTCGGAGATCTGTCCTATGCTGAGTTAGCCCCTCAGACCAAAACGACTAAACCTTCAGACGGCGAAGTGGATGGGGTTTCGTCAGCTACCGCAAAGAATGTGCTCGAATATGTGGTTGAAGGTGCCGCGTACACGACTTATAAAATGTGGAATGTCGTGTATGGCCCCACCCAGCAAGATGTGATGCGCCTGACTTCCCAAGTGCTGTCGGAAGGATTGGTGTTGAAAATTCTTGAAAGCCCCGACTTGAACGACAGGATATGGGCGCTGAATCATGTTCGGGGGGGCGTGAAAATAACCCCTAACCTCAGGAAGAAGATTTTTTCTCTGATATCAGATAAAAACTACAATTTAGCCGAAAGGGCCATTAGCGCACTGGACGGTAATGACCTAAAATCGGATACTCTGCAAATGATGCTGGTTGAGAAACTGGGAACGACGAGTTATGCGATAAAAAAACTAATTATCTCAAAATTCATGGAAGCTCCAGAGTTAAGCGTACCGGCTGAACGAAAACTGGCGGAAAGTCTGCGATCTGCGAATGGTGAACTGGTCAGCAACGTATTAGATACATTTGCAAAACTTAAAGTCAATGATCTCGAAACCAGTCGAATTGTGGCTGAGTTGCTTGGAAATCAGAATACCTTTATCTCTCAAAAGGCGTTCAGATATCTGGAGCAAAGCCAATTCAAGGATCAAGACATTGAAAAACAGATGAACGAGTACCGTAATACGAAGAGATAGGCACAGAGATACAAGTCATCAGTTACTGGCTAAAAAATCCGAAACCCTTTTCACATATACTTCTTATACAAATTAAACAGAACCGCTTTATCCACTTCGCTCAAAACCGGTGTAATGTCAGTCTGGATAAAATGGCGCTTGAACGCGATGACGGCCGCATCCAGATTCCTAATATCATATCCGATAATTCGTAAGGCAATTGCAGTGTCAAATTCCAGCGGTGGCGTTTCGATAATTTCATCATACCAAAGCCCAAAACCTTTGCCCGCAAGCACTTTCCACGGAAAGTTACTAGGATCGGGCTTTCGGGTAGGTGCGATGTCGGCGTGACCGATAAAGTTTGGAGTTGGGATGCTATATCTTTTTTTTAATGCGGCAAGTAAAGTGCAAAGACTGTTGATCTGCGCCTCTGAGAAAGGCTCGAAGCCATTGTTGTCCAGCTCAATACCGATTGATGAAGAGTTCAAGTCCGTACTGTTGCCCCATTTTGAAATGCCCGCATGCTGCGCCCTCAGATAATCGTTCACCATCTGATAGGTTTTTCCATCCCGCCCAATCACATAATGCGCACTGACCTGGGTTTTGGTCATGGTAAATGTTTTTAATGTCTGGGCCGTTGAATCCTGTGCCGTATGATGAATGATCACGAAATTGGGCCTCCGGATTCCCATGTTCACAGTGCCAACCCATAAGCCTTGCTGCGTTCCAAGCGTGTCTATAGACTGGTTTTTCGGGGGCGATGACTTGATCATTTTGCTGTAATTTTTCGCCAGCTTCTTATACACCTTATCTGTTTTTGCATATTTGGATGTACTGCAAGCGGTTATCATCACGCAGAGGATAAAAAGGTAAAGGTATTTTCTGGAATTCGTTTTTATTGTCATAAAGGCCGCCGTTTAAAGCGAATGATTTGATAAATGTGTCGGAGGTAACTGAAAGGCGTGTTTGATCACCAGTTAACTTTGGAAGTTACTGTCAGGGGAAATTAAGAAATCATTTTACAATTACCAACGCAGATCAACACGGCTGAATTTTCCGCGGAACCCAGGCTTACCTTCGCTGTTCGAAAACAGGAGGCTTGCCAGCCTTATCTGACAATGAATGAGAGATTTGTCAAATGGATCTATCGGCAATCTGCCGACTCCAGGCAATGGCTGTGCAGTTCTTCCATAAACTGTTTTTGTCTATGTAGGGCAATAAAGGGTACTTTCAGGGTTTTTAGCTGTACGAGTGTGACATTACGTACGTTGGCGTGTTGGTTCGTCATTTCATTGAACAGGCCTGCGTCTTTGGATCTGCTGAATACGTACTCCAAAAATCTGTTATCGTAGCCTTCTGCTGGTCGGATGCGGATGAATTTGTCAGTATGCACGACCGTCTCATCGCTATCAAACAGGAGGGACTTTCCTATCTGGCTTACGCTGTTGCGATGGGAAAATATAATATCACCTCTCCGTAGCCTGTATTTTATCAGTTCCCGCTCACTGATTCTCATGTATTTGGGATCATGCAGTGTAACTGATTGCGCAGTAAATTTAGCTATTGTGATGACTTCGTTCATTTGTTCGCTGGGGTGATCAAATAGCTGGTACGAGCAGCCGCTTACGGCTGACGCTACGTTTTCAAGTTCAGTGACTTCCCAGTCTTTTGGCCAGATGCTATTCATAGCGGCAGATTTTAACACGTTTTTTTGTCAGGCGCAAATGAGGTAACGGCCGGGAAAAGCGGCAATTATTCACCCACGGGAATACAAACTTCTCATACCCAAGATTTGAATATTTATCAGTCAGGTCAAAAAAAATGTTGTGGAAGCCCGTTTTTGAGCATCGAATCCCTGATTTTGAGTATCAGAGAATATGATAGGATGTTGGTATTACTTGCCCAGCCATTCTTTAAATGCGGAAATGCGGTCAGTGCTAACAAAAATCTCTGTTGCCGGAGTGGGTTGCAGCTCCACTTTGAGCTTGCCAGCAGAATAAGAATTGATCGACATAATCGAGGAGAATGATGCAATAACGGATCTGTTGATTCGAAAAAACTGGTGCGGATCCACTTGCTGCATAATCTTGTCCAGGCTATAGTCAATGGGGTAGTGCCGGTTGTCTTTTGTTGTTATAAAAGAAGCCTTCTGCTCATAGGAAAAGTAAGCAATTTGCGTTGTTGAGATGCTTTGTATTTTTGTCCCGATTGCGACCATAAAGCGTTCCTTATAGGCAACGTCGACCTGAGTGCCATATACTTTCACAGATGGTGGACTTTGGAACAGGCCCTGATTTGCAATTTTCCTGTACTTGTCCAGGGCTTCACACAAATCTTCGAAATCGATTGGTTTCAACAGATAATCGATCGTAAAATTCTTGAACGCTTTTAAAGTATATTCGCTGTGCGCTGTGGTGAAAATAACCGGAAGGGTGAGGTCCAGCTGTTCCAGAATTCTGAATCCCAGATCATCTTCCAAATGAATATCGAGAAAAATCAGGTCGGGTTGCTCAAATTCCGGAGCAGAAAAGTAGCTTATTGTCTTCTTTACAGACGGGAACACCCCAAGTATCCGGATGGAGGAATCGTACCTGTGCACTAGATTCCCAAGCCTTTGAGCGGTCTGGTTTTCGTCTTCAATGATTAATATTTTCACGTCAGAAGTGGTATTTTGACAATAAAATTGCCATCGATTTTATTTATTTCTACTTTTTTAGAGGTCAGAAGTTTATATCGATTTATGATATTTTGCAGCCCAAGGCCGTTAGAATTTTCTGCCACGGGACGAAGCTGGACCAGGTTCGCCACCTTTAGGTATTCTTGAGTCAAGGTAATGCTGACGATCAGGGGATCTTCGTCGGACATCCGGTTATGCTTGACGGCGTTTTCGATCAGTAGCTGTAAAGTCAACGGAGCGATAAAAAAAATATCATAATCGGTTTGAGGTATATCAATTTTGATTTTCAGTTTTTCCTCGAAACGAGATTTAAGAAGGAAAATGTAAGTTTCAATAAAGTCAAGCTCGGCTCGCAGGCTGATTTTTTCAGAATTTGGCTGTGCCAGAATATATCGGTAGGACTTGGAAAGCCGGTTGACAAAAACAATGGATTTTTCGGGATCTGACTCAATCAGTGAAGCAAGAATACTGAAATTATTGAATAGGAAATGAGGGTTTACCTGGTTTTTTAATACCAAAAGCTGCGCTTGTAAGTTTTCTCTTTCCAGCCTCTCCGCGTCCAGCAGAAGCTGTTGCATATTCAAGTAAATCTTGCGATTCGATACGAGATAAAAGGTCGCAAGCATCGCCATAACTGTGAGCCCGGTATTCGCTTTATTCTTTTGCCCGCGATTGTAAAAATTTCTTTCAATCGGGGTTCGGATGATCGTAAGGTTGAATTGCGTTTTGAAGAAAGCTTCCATATTGATCCAGAGGCATATAAATGCAAAGTTGAACAGGATTGCAAGCGCTATTCCAAACAAAAACGCGAAGAGCCGGGCTGGTAGTTGGAATGTGATTTTTCCGTCGATCCATTCGAAAAAGTATTCAATTTTTTCAACCATTGATATCCACATACGGAAAAACGCGATGTTCACAAGAAACTCAATGGCCCACAGCGGCCCCTTGTGTTCAATCATCTGCAAATCGATCTCGATGTTGCTGATGTAAATCCGGATGGGGAGATAAACCAGAACAATGCCAACAGCCAGCTGCCATTTTTTTTTGCTTGCCAGGATTGGAAGTTTGTGTGATCTCATGAATGGCTTTCGGACAATCAAATCTTTTTCCTGGCTGCAAGACCGAGTTAACCAGCCTTAATTAGCGAAGAATTCAAAATTAGCGAAATAGAAGGATTTTTCTGCCAAATATAAGATGCCGTCTACGATGGTGAAATGAGGTTTTTTTTGCGGGCCGTTTAGGTGATTGATGCAAAAAAGAGGCCGTCAACATTGCTGACGGCCTCGAAATGATTTCCTTCAATATTACTGCCTGTTATTTTCCCGGCGTGATCACAATGTTGCGATACTCCACAGGGCCATGATCGCCCTGAATATACAAGGGCCCTGCTTCGCCTTCGTTGCTATCCAAAGCGCCGCCTGTGATTCCAGGAATTTCCTGGTTGGTAATAACAGTTTTACCATTTGCGACTAAAGTCAGCATGCGGCCGATCAGCGTAATATCATAAGTATTCCACTCGCCGGCATTTTTGGCAACCATTTCGCTTGGTAACAAAAAGCCGTAAATCGCTCCCATTTGATCCAGAGCAGGTTCCATTCCTTTGCTGTCCGTTACCTGAACTTCATAGCGGCCACGAAGATAAACGCCGCTGTTGCTTCCTTTTGGAATCCTGAATTCCACATGAAGTTTAAAGTCGTTGAATTTTTCATCAGTAATCAAGTTAGCACCCGACTTTGGACTGCGAAGGATGCCATTTTCAGCGATCCATTGGTTGGTACCTTCTGCATGCCAGCCTTTTATGGCGTTGCCCTCAGTAAGTTTGATAGGTTTTCCCCAAACCGGTGCAGTTTGTCTTTTCAGCAAAGGAGCGCGGACACCTGTCCAGTTAAAGGTTTTGCCTTCGGGCGTTGTCAATGTTCCTGCGATTTTTTCGCCGTTCACGGTTCCTTCTACTTTCAGATCACTGTCGCCTTTTTCCCATTGAGGCGGAATAGCAAAGCTAAACCGACCTTCGTTGAAATGCACCACTGAGATCGGACGTGCGCTTCCCGAAAATCCAGTGAACTGGCCGACAAGCGTATGTGTGCCTGAGTGTCTCACTTCCAGCCACGACGGTAAGGATTTCCCGTTTGCGTCGACTGTGATATCCCACCGGCCTTCAATAGGCGATGGAGCAAGTTTCGGATTGGGATTCGCGATTGTTTTGATTGAAAAAAATGTCACTAACAACATCAAGGCCGATAAAAATGCAAGCCTTGAAAAATGGTTTGGTTGGATTTGGAATATCTTATTCATATAATTTTTTGAATATTAAAGGCGTCAATTTACGATAAAAATCGAATGGTTGGACGGCGGGTTTTCATAGATTGTTCGCGACCAATTAGCATTTAGCTATGAACTTTTGTAGAAGCGCCCCGTAAGATGTTTTAATGTTTTATAAATCAGGGTGTTAGTTCAGATCTTATCTGACCCTGAAAATTCTTTGTCCCGTCGATACCTGACCAAACATATCCGTGCTTTTTACAGTGAGCCGGTGCGTGCCGGGTTTGAGGCCTTTGGGAAGTTTTCCTTTCCAGATATGGCGCGATACCGTAGGTTTGTCCATTTCCCAGCCAAAAACAGTATCAAGTGCAGTATCATTTATTTTTGAGGAGAGAAATGGATTATATACCTGCATAGCCGCAACGCCAGGATCACGCATCGGGTTGTAATCCATTGTTGACCATTGCGGACTGTTATCGACATTCAACTCTATTTTAGAGCGGGAAGAGCCTGCAAAAACATTGACCAGTAATGAAGTCGTATCCAGCTCACCTTGTTGTATGTCGTCTGCCAGATAAATATTCATTTGATAATCAGCGGGTCTGCGCGCTGCTTTGAATTTTATTGAATAGCTATTTCCATCAAATGAGATTTCAGAATAGCCGTTCGGTCCTCCGTCGTTCATCGTCGCATGCGGAATGCCCGATTCGTCCTTAATACCACACCACCAACTTCCGCAGACAGTCGCGTTGATAAAGTGATGATGCGGACTTTTGCCAAACCAGTCCATTTTTTCGTCGGCAAATACGTGTGCCATGGTATGTGTATGACCAGCGACAGACAAAGTGTGAGGACGGTCTTTTAATATATCAAACATTGCCTTGCGGTTATCACACGATACGATGGGAGCGTGCATCACCAACACAACCAGTTTGTTTTCGGGAACATTGGTCAGATAATTTTTCACAAAAGCCAGTTGCTGATCCGTGAAGTGTGATTTGTATTTGCCTTCGGAATCGAAATACACATTCTTAAGAGAAATGAAAGCAACTTCACCATATTCAAAAGCATACGTACTGGGACCGTAAAAGCGCTCATAAGTTTCGTCCGAAGCGCGATCATCTTTGGCTCCCCGATTGAAATCATGATTGCCAAATACGTTATACCATGGAATGCCAATTTGCGCAATACTTTCATTAATCTCCTTGAAAAGATTGGGATCGTCGGCCACGATATCTCCCAGGCTAATACCCAACACAGCATCGGTTCCCAGGCACTCTTCAACTACATCGTGGGTCACGTAGTTAACCTCCGTCAAGCCCCTTGCCTGCGTGTCACCGAAAATCAGGGCTTTGAAATTTTTCGGTTCGTTTTGCTGCCGAAGGCCAAAGTCGATCGATTTCGGTAACGGGCCAGTTGGGGCTATTCCGGCAATAGGGAGCGCGGGCGATCCGCCCGGTTTGTGCATATAATAGTGCTGTGGGATCATGTCTTTCGTAACGGGCGTCATGTAACCAGTAGGCTTGATCACAAAAAAACCGGTATCCTCTCCATACGGCAGGGACCATTTTCCATCCTTGCCTGTTTTAATTACTTGTACCCCATTGGAGACGGATATTCCCGGTAATGGCTGCTCGGTTTGGTCGAACAAACCATTTTTGTTGAGATCATGGAAAACAAATCCCGAAGCGTGATTCTGGGCTTGGGCCAGATTCTGGAGGAGGTAAAAAAGGGCAATCGTAGCACGGATTTTCATAAGAATCGGATTTCACTATTCTCACCATTTACAGGTGTCATGCCAAATCGGGCTATGAGCAATCGTATGACCGCGAAATGAAGATTCGTACTCCGGCAGTAAATGTATCACAGCGAATCTCTTTAAGGATAAACCTGTAACAGGGAGAAGCCACAACAAAATGAAAACACAACTAGCCAGGGCGCGGTGGTTCCGTATCATACCAATTGTTTTTATCACCTACAGTCTTGCCTATCTGGACAGGGCCAATTTTGGCTTTGCTGCTGCGGGCGGAATGACGGAGGATCTGCACATTTCCAAGGGCATGTCGTCTTTGCTGGGCTCGTTGTTTTTTCTGGGCTATTTTTTCTTCCAGATACCGGGTGCGCAGTATGCCGCGCACAAGAGTGCAAAAAAATTGATTTTCTTCTCGTTGATCTTGTGGGGCGGACTGGCTGCCGCCACGGGGATGGTCAGTAACGTCGGTGCGCTGATCGTGATCCGGTTTATGCTTGGCGTCGTTGAAAGTGCAGTGATGCCGGCAATGTTAATTTTATTGAGCCAGTGGTTTACCAAAGAAGAGCGCTCACGAGCCAACACTTTTTTGATCCTGGGCAATCCGGTGACGGTTCTTTGGATGTCAGTCTTGTCGGGTTATCTGGTGAGTTCGCTGGGGTGGCGCTGGATGTTTATTATTCAGGGTGTGCCGGGAATAATCTGGGCTTTTGTCTGGTGGAAGATGATCGACGAAAAGCCAAAGGAGGCAAACTGGCTCACGGACGAAGAAAAACAGGCTGTCGATGAGAAGCTTCTTGAAGAACAGCAGGGAATAAAGCCTGTCAAAAATTATACGGAGGCTTTTAAATCCAAAGAAGTGATTTTGTTGTGTTTACAATACTTTCTGTGGAGCCTGGGTGTTTATGGATTTGTCATGTGGCTGCCCTCGATCATCAAAGCTGCGCCTGATATGGATATTGTTACCACGGGGTGGTTGTCTGCTGTACCGTACATTCTGGCTATTATTGGTATGCTGGGCGCGTCCTATTTTGCAGATAAAACCTTGAATCGGAAACTTTTTATCTGGCCATTTTTATTAGTCGCGTCTATTTCACTTTTCGGCGGCTATTTAGTTGGTACTGATCATTTCTGGATTTCTTTTACTTTGCTGGTCATTTCCGGAGGTGCTTTGTATGCTCCTTACGGCCCGTTTTTTGCGGTCATTACAGAAGTTTTGCCAAGAAATGTAGCTGGTGGCGCGATGGGGCTTATCAATAGTATGGGCGCGCTTGGCTCATTCATTGGTTCCTATCTGGTGGGCTATCTCAATGGTGTTACCGGGAATTTTGGAGCCTCTTATATTTTGATGTCTGTGGCAGTCCTGCTTTCGGCGATTATTACAATGGTCGTTGTCAAAGACCCTCAACGCACGCCGCAAAGTGCAACTTCGATCGGGTAGGTTGAGAGAATGATTGTATAATTCGCCGGTCATGGCCGGAAAACCGAGAGCCGAAAGCCGCAGGGTGATCGCTATGAAATAGTCAATTCGATTAAAATTGCGGATTTTATGCCTTAATTGAATACTTTCGCGCGTTTTGTAAATAAATAGAACGCTATGTTTGAACTTCAGCCAGGAAAATACCGTCGCAAGATCATCCGAGTCTGGCGATTTTTAGGGCTCGTCCTGGGTACATTTTTATTCTACCTGATTGCAGTAAGTGTCAATTTGTTCTGGCTTTTTGGCGGCATGCCCGATCTCGCAACCCTTGAAAATCCCAAAAGCGAACAAGCGTCCGAAATGATTTCCGAAGATGGGAAATCGCTGGGGAAATATTTTTTATACGAAAACCGCACTCCTGTCGAGTACGAGCAGGTTTCGAATAATCTGATTGAGGCTCTGATCGCCACCGAGGACGCCAGGTTTCTAAATCACTCCGGAATTGATCCCCGAAGTCTTGCAAGAGTAGCCAAAGGAGTAATAACGGCCAATTCGGGAGCGGGAGGTGGGAGCACCATTACGCAGCAGGTTGCCAAAAACCTTTTTGAAACCCGTTCTGAAAAATACAGGGGCTTTTTTGGGCAGATTCCAGTAGTACGGACGGTTATAGCGAAAACAAAGGAATGGATATTATCCGTGATCCTCGAAAGGAAATATACCAAGCATGAGATCGTGATGATGTATTTGAATACTGTCTCTTTTGGTAATAACACGTATGGAATTAAAGTAGCCGCAAAAACCTATTTCAACAAAGAAGCCTGGGAACTCGATGTACCCGAAGCCGCATTGCTGGTAGGTATGCTCCAAAACCCGACGCTTTATAATCCGCTGAGATTTCCTTTGAACGCTTTGAGACGTAGGAATACCGTTTTGAGCCAAATGGTGAAGTACGAATATTTGGCCAGTGAAAAATTTGAAAGTTATAAAGAACTGCCGCTCGGCCTGAACTTCACCATAGATAGCCACAATACCGGGCTCGCGCCGTACTTCAGGGAGTCCATGCGCGCATTTTTGAAAGCCTGGGTGAAAGCGTATAACGAAGAGCACGACGACGAACTTGACCTTTATACAAGTGGCCTGCGTATTTACACAACCATCGACTCCCGTCTGCAGCAGTATCAGGAAGAAGCGCTGACTGAACACATGCAGCAGCAGCAAAAGCTATTTGACGAACACTGGAAAGGTCGCAACCCGTGGATCGATGACAGTGGAAAAGAAATGCCTGGATTTATAACCAAGGCCGTGAATCGATTACCACATTTTATTACACTCAAAACATTACTAGGAGAGGAAGCGGCGTGGAAGGTCATGCGGACCCCTTACAAGATGAAGGTATTTTCCTGGGACGGTGAAAAGGAGATGACCATGAGTCCGGTAGACTCTCTCCGCTACTACAAGCGTTTTTTACATTCTGGCATGATGTCAATGGATCCGAGAAACGGTCATATTAAAGCATGGGTCGGAGGAGTTAATTTCAAATATTTCAAATACGATCACGTTAAGCAAGGCAAACGTCAGCCCGGATCTACCTTCAAGCCCTTTGTTTATGTAGCTGGTTTAGACAAAAATTTCCTTACTCCTTGTGACAAAGTGATGGACCAGCCGGTAAGGTTCGGAGCCGAAGACGATGCACCGGAGGGTTACACACCTGAAAATTCGAATGGCAGTTATTCTTACCAGTTACTTTCTTTGAGACAGGCGTTGGGGAAATCGGTCAATTCTGTGAGTGCTTACATTATAAAAATGGTGAAGGCGAAAACAGTGATTGAATATGCACATAAGCTTGGGATTACCAGCGAACTGTATGCGTCGCCTGCGCTCGCGCTAGGGCCCAGTGATGTATCGGTTTATGAAATGGTAAGTGCATATTGTTCATTTGCCAATGGCGGATACAGGACTGAGCCGATGACTATTCTCCGGATTGAAGACCGTCATGGAAATGTATTACAGGATTTTCATCAGAAACAAAACCAGGAATTGAGTGAGAATATGGCTTACGATATGCTCTATCTGATGCGTGGTGCAGTTGAAGATCCGGGTGGTACAGCGGGGCGATTGAGCTCCTACGGAGTAACCCAGGGAAATGAGATTGCTGCAAAAACCGGTACATCTCAGCACCATTCCGATGGCTGGTTTATGGGTATGACCCAGAGCCTGGTTACCGGGCTATGGGTAGGTGGTGAGGACCGCAGCATTCACTTTCGAACCCTTGCTCTGGGGCAGGGCGGCAGGGTGGCGATGCCAGCATGGGGGTTGTATATGCAAAAAGTTTACAATGATCAAAATCTGACGGAGTACAGGAAGGGGCCGTTCAACAAACCTGCCAATTACATCAGGGATTGTGGCGCTGTTACAAGTGACAGTACCAATACCTACACGCCGCCTTCAAAATCGGATGATGAGGGGGTTTTGTTTTGAAATTTTGGGGAAGTTCCATGGTCAAAACCAAATATTCCAGCCGACTTACCCCAATATTCCTGTGTTGATATAAGTCACCCCAATCCAATCCCCTTCAAAAACCCCTCGCGATAGTTATTCCCGATGGGAATCTCTGTTCCATTGATAAAAACCCTGTTGCCCTCAATATGGGTAATTTTGGATTTATTGATAATGAAGGATCGATGTACGCGGAGAAACAATGTGGATGGAAGCAATTCTTCGAAATTTGAAAAAGTCATGCTGGGCAGCAGCGTATTTCCGGTTGTCACTACTTTGGTATTATTCCCATTGGCTTCGGCGTACAGCAAGTCGTCGTGCTGAATTTTAAAGATTTTGTCCCCCGTTTTTACAAAAATATAATCGTCAATTTTCCCTTCTGAAATCTCCTGGAAAGATACTGGCAGACTCTGAAGCTTTTCCAATGCTTTGTCAACCGCAATGATGAAGCGTTCAAGGGAAAACGGTTTTAGCAGGTAATCAACCGCGGCAAGATCGAAGGCATCTATGGCGTATTCCTTGTATGCCGTCGTAAATATGACTTGTGGTGGCTTTTTGAGTGTTTTCATGAAAGAAATTCCATCCATGACCGGCATATTGATGTCGAGAAATAATATATCCACTTGCTGTTGCTGCAGAACCACCTTCGCATCCAGAGCATTCCCGCACAACGCCACCACCTGAAGGTTACTCAAATGCCCGCAATAGGTTTTGATAATCTCACGTGCTATAGGTTCATCGTCTACGATCAGGCAGTTGAATTTTTGCATGTTCTTGGCTGTTAGCGCTTAGCTTTTGGCTGTTAGCTTCATTTCGCTGGCAGTTTGAAAGTTTCAGGCGTTCAAACTTTTCAAAACTTTATAAACTTTTAAACTTTTCCAAACGACGTTGAGTCTCTCATTTCACCTTCATCCGTAACACCACCTTATAAATCGTTTCCTCGTTGTCTACAGTCACCTCGTGCTCGCCAGGATACAACAGTTCCAATCTTTTATTCACGCTGGCCAGCCCGAAACCGCTGTGTTTGTCCATTATTCTCTCTTCTTCCTTTTGCTTCTGGTGTGAATTTTTAATCGAAAACAGAATCAAGTTTTGCCAGATTTTTAGCTCAATATCAATATAAATATTTGTATCAGCCGTGTTTTTCGAATGCTTAAATGCATTTTCAATAAACACGATAAGGAGCATCGGCGCGATTTTAATTTCCTTATTACCCACATTTTCAATATTGGTAGTTAGCACAAGTCTATCGCCCAGCCTGATTTTTTCAAATTCGATATAGTTATCGATGTAAACCAATTCATCCTTTAACGGAACAAATATTTCGTTTGCTTCATACACCGAATAGCGGAGAAGCTCAGAGAGCTTTAATAGCAACGGCGGAATTCTTTCATGTTGCGTGATGGACAATCCGTACAGATTATTGAGCGTGTTGAACAAAAAGTGCGGACTCAATTGCGATTGCAGCAGGTGCAGTTCGCTTTTGCTTTGGGCAGCGGAAGTTTGCGCTTCCAGAAGCTTATTGACGCCAATTGTCCGGACGAATTTGATGAGCATACCAGTCGATATGCTTAGAGCGACGAAGGATACCCAGTCTAGTAAAAGACGAATGGCTTCGTAATCTTCCAGGATATAAATTCCATGCGTAAAAAGCCATAAAACACTGATAAAGATGATGCTCGAGAGAACGATCAGAATGTTATTGGTAACTCTTCTTCCCCCAACGCTCCATTGTTCTGCCAGATATCTTCCAACGAATATACCAATCAAGAGCACCCCGGTCGCAGCAGTGGCAGCAGCCTCGTCCAAATGGGCATGGATTACATTCAGATACTTATCAATCGCCAGCCAAATGGGCACAGAAGCAATTGCCGCAAGTAAAGCGTGGACGTTTTTTATTGGTAAAATATTCTGATTTTTATTCATGGCATTTTTAATTGGTCGTAAGCGTTTCTTTTCTCTTTGCCACGAAGGCACTAATACACCAACTCGTAATTAGAATTCCAGCTTAGTGTCTTCGTGCCTCGGTGACTAAAACCTTTCACAAAGATTGCCCACAAAACAAATTCCAATAAACTTTCCTTTCAGACAGGCTCTTATACCTGACGAAAAGTCGATTTGACCTTTCAAAATAGTTTAACATCCGAAAACCATATTCCGTCAGGCACCAGGCAATGTACAACAGAATTGTTTCCCCTGCCACCGGGCAATAGCCATATTTGTCACATCATTAGTTGAATGAGGCTTGGACGTACTTGCTCCTGAACTCATAAACTTTCCACTCATAAACTCATTTTAACCAGCCATGAAAACTTACATCATTACTCTGCTTCTCATTTCCATGTCTCTTGCCAGCTTTGGGCAAACTTTATCTAAGGCAATTTCAGGCACAGTGAAAGACACAAAAAATGAAACAATTCCCGGCGCTACCGTCCGATTACTAAAAGCAATAGATTCCACAATGATTTCGGGAGAGATTAGCGACGTCAACGGGAAATTTCAATTCAGTAATCTGGCTGACGGTACGTATGTTTTGGGAATCACTGCTATAGGCCAAAAACCGTTTACAAGTGTAGCGCTAAAAATTGATGATGTACAGCGTCATGTCGTTTTACCGGCGATCATACTTTTGCCCGCCAAAAATATTGACTTAAAAGAAGTGGTTATTATTTCAAAAAAGCCTCTAATTGTTCAGGAAATTGATAAAACAATTGTGAATGTGGAAGCGATGATCAGCAGCGCAACCAGCAATACGATGGAAGTATTGGAAAGAACCCCTGGCGTATCTGTAAGTGCGAGCGGGGAGATCAGCCTGAATGGTAAAGGGGGCGTGCTGGTGTTGATCGACGGCAAAAGCACCTACATGTCGGGCCAGGATCTTATGGCCTATTTGAAATCATTACCTGGCGGGCTTTTGGATAAAATAGAATTGATTGACAATCCTTCCGCCAAATACGATGCTGCCGGAAACGCAATAATCAATATTCGTCTCAAAAAGAGCAGAACTGGCGGACTTCAGGGAAGCATTTCAACGGGCGTTTCACAAGGCAGATACATCCGCAACAACGACGCGATCAACCTCAATTACAACAATAAAAAAGTTAACCTCTTTGCCAATCTGGGATACAGCTACGAGAAAAACTACACGCTGGATGTTTACGATCGTAGGTTTTATGAGGAGGCTAATCTGTTGAGCTCGACCGTGGCCCTCGAAAACAATCAAATTAATAAGGGACTCAGCTTCAACGGGAATTTCGGGATGGATTATACTGCCACATCAAAAACAACCTATGGGGTGATTTTCAACGTCAACAGAGGTAGGCGAAACGGTTATTTTGACTATGAAAGCGAGAATTTCGACTCATTTCACAAGCTTGTAGGAAGTGGACGCGGCAACACAATCGGAAGGGATAACCGGACGAACATTGGGTCCAACTTCAATCTGCTACATAAGTTTGACACTAAAGGGAGAGAGCTTTCTGCTGATGTAAATTATCTTGACTATCGCTCAAGGGGGAATCAATCATTTCAAAACATGATTTTTCAGGCGGATGGTGGTTTTACACAAAGGAATGATTTCTTGTATGTCACCCCTTCGCATGTCAAAATCTATACAGCCAAAGCCGATTACAGCCATCCTTTGAAAAACAAGGCGAAGTTAGAGGCGGGATTTAAATCAAGTATTGTAGATAATGATAATCTGACGCAGTATTACAATGTCGCTGAAGGTATCCAAACCATCGACAACAGTCAAACCAATCATTTCAAATACCACGAAAACATCAATGCTTTGTATTTGAACGGGCAAAAATCATGGAAGAGACTTGGGCTGCAAGTGGGTTTACGTGCAGAAAATACAGTCGTACATGGCAATCAGTTAGGCAATGAAGCAGTTTGGGGAAGCAGTTTTGATAAAAATTACACGGGCCTTTTCCCCAGTTTTTTTATCAATTATAAACTGGATTCATTGAATAAAAATACGATCGGGCTTATGGCGGTGAGGAGAATTAGTCGGCCCAATTATCAGCAACTCAACCCATTCGTTTTTTACCGGGACCAGTATTCTTATAGCTCCGGCAATCCATTGCTCGACCCACAATATCAGAGCAGAATTGAGGTAAAATTCCAGCATAAACAAATGCTGAATATGGGGTTGAGCTATAACAGGTTTTCGGATCTTATTTTTCAGACAACCGAGGCTGTGAATGATGTTTTTATCACAAAACCCAAAAATATATCTGGTGGTTACATGGTGTTACTCAACACAACTTTATCCCTCTCACCTGCGAAATGGTGGTATCTCAATCCTACCCTGCGACTTTCACACATGGGAATAAAAGGACGGGTTTACACAGAGATTCTCAATTTTGATGTCAGTGTCGCGAGACTTGAAATGAACAATTATTTTACGATCAATAAAAACTGGAGTGCGGAGTTCGGTGGGTATTGGGCAAGCGTCGACCTGAACGGTCAGACACGTACAAGCGGAATGTACAGGCTTAATGGTGGCATCCAAAAGAAGATTTGGAAGGGCAAAGGAAGTGTCCGTATGGCATTTGACGACATCTTTCATTCATGGAAATACCACAACAGGTCATTGAGCCTTAAACAATCTGAATATTTTCAAACAAGTGAATCTGATACCCAACGAATCAGTTTCGCACTTACTTATCGCTTTGGAAAAGACACCTTTGCCCGGAAGCGCAGGCATACTAACAATGCGTCGGATGATGAGAAGGGCAGGATTGATTGACTCTTTACTCGTCTTCTTTTTAACCACAAAAGACACAAGAGGTTACAAAAGTAAGTCTGTTGTTTCTTTTGGTTCGTTTGTGGTTCAGTGCTGAAAGAGAGGCGAAATTCCGTAAGTTCCTACTTCTTGCCATCCCGTTTCCTATAATACTTCTGCACAAAACCCACCCAGTCTTTTTCAGTTGAGGGAATTGGCACATCGGGCTTAAAACCTACATTGTCAATTCTAAAATCACGTACCCACCCATTACGGCCCCATGGTAAAGCGAGCCGGATTGAGCCATCACATAGTTTAAAAGTTTGATCCGAACCATAGTCCATCACACCATGTGAGTTGGTACCGAAAATGGTCACTTTTTTGCTTTGTTTGCCTTCAAAAATGTAGAACTCTGTCGCACTTCCACAATCTTTATCAATCAAAAAAGCGACATGCTGCGGATATCCTCTGGGAATAGAATCATATTCTCTTTTATAATCTTCCCCGTCTGTAACGAGTTCTCCCGGATGGCTTTTTAGCAGCTCCAGCAAACGTTTCGATTTCAAATACCACTGTGCCGTCGTGTCTTTCTGGCGTTTGAGGTATTTCTCAGAAGCTTCAATATATTCGGGACTGGAGCGATAATCCCAGGCAGGATAAGTGATGGGGTTTGTGTAAATTAATTTGGCCATCTCGTCCGAAGTACTGGCATTGCCACCTCCATTGCCACGCAGATCAAAAATAAGGTAAGGCGTTTTTGCTAAAAGGTCACGGTTTGAAGCAAACAGACTATCTATTTTATCCACTTCCTTTTGGTTGAATAGTTGAAGTTTGGCGTATAGAAAATCTTTGTTGAGTTGTTTGAATGCCACCGGATCGGTCGCTTTGGCGCCAATGCGATTTAGCGAATCAATAAATCCCTGTCTTTCACTTTCCAGCCAAATAAAAACATGGCTATCCCTAAAAAACGCCACGTAGGATCTTAATAAACCTTTGCAATTATTTTCGTCTTTGACATTCTTCGCTTTTGCGCGCAGCCCGGTTACCAGTGTTTCATACTGAGATCGGGTTTTATCAGTGACCTTGTCTTCAAATCCTGCGTAGATGCGTGAGGTTTTGTCGATCGCTTCTTCAAGCACTTTTGTGCATTCACACTCAGGAGTTGACGCATTGACCGGTCTGCTGACCGATTTCCCGGATGCGAAATGAGCATTAACAGAACAATTTATCAGGGCGATTAACATAACAATTTTCTTCATGGACTAAGTAGTTGAAATTACAATTTTGATTTACAAATAAAGGTTTGCTATTTTCAGGCGCCCTTGCTAACAAGGCCACGACAAATCAACCAACCATGACTAACAAGCTCCGTTGTGCCATTATTGAAGATGAACCACTGGCGCAGGAACTCCTTGAAAAATATGTCAGGCGCGTTTCGTCACTTGAATTAACAGGTACATTCGATGATGCCATTGTCGCTTTTGATCAGTTGCCGGCTTTACACCCGGACGTTATTTTTCTGGATATCAATATGCCCGAAATGACTGGTATTGAGTTTTTGAAAGCATATCCGATCCCGCATCCCGCTGTTGTCATGACGACCGCCAACCCCAATCATGCACTTGATGGCTTCGATCTTGGTGTTACGGATTATCTTCTTAAACCCATCACTTTTGATCGGTTTTTAAAAGCAGTTGCCCGAATTCGGGAAAAGGTAAATGGGACTGTTCTCAGCATAAACGCACCATCAAATGAAACGCCATTCGCCGACTCGGAGACTGTAACAAGCACACCAAAGGCAGAGTTTCTCTATTTCAAAACCGACAAAAAACTGGAACAGGTGCATTTTGATGACATTGTATTTGCTGAAGCGCTCAGCGATTACATTAAAATACATCTTCCGGATCGCTGTCTCATCACACTCCTGACCATGAAGAAACTGGAAGAAAACCTTCCCGCGGATCGGTTTATTAGAATCCACCGTTCTCACATTGTTCAGCTGCGTCATATCAAAACAGTGGAAGGCAATACCATCATTACTTCCGGTGGCCAAGAGCTTATCATTGGTCCCAATTACCGTGACGAAGTGAAAGAGGCATTGAAAAAATGGCTCGTGAATTAGCATTCGCATCGTTAAATGTTTATGATTGATGACGTCACGAAAGTAGCGGGCTGAATTTTGGTGAGGGAATTATTTCGATGAAAGGCCAGAGTTTTTCGATAAAACAGAATATTAATCTTTATCGGATAAAAGTTTGGTTTCGTCGAAAAGTTAAGAATCGATTTACTCGAAATGCGTTATTTTGTGATTGGCATTAGGGCCTGAGCGCAAGGGCATGGGATGGTGTCGTCCATCCTCCCTTTCGTCCATCCTCCTTCGAAAAGGCCTGATTATCACTGACCACATCTCACATTTTACTTCTCACGTCTAACATCCCCCCTTTCGTCCATCCTCCATTTTCCCCAAAATTAAAATCCATGTTAGAAATATCACTTCTTGCGGACGAAGCGAAGTATCACGGCTGGACCAGGATTGGCTTTCACGCGCTTCTGATTCTGGGTATTCTGCTTTTAATGGTTTCGGCTTACATTCCCTGGTTCCTTTATCCGGCCGCGCCTCTTGACTATCCTTTTGCGACCTATGCTGGTCCGATTTTGCGGGATTGGCTTTGTGTCGTGCTTCAGTATTACATTCTGGTATTTCTGTTTACCCGATTCGCCCGCCGTCCTCTTGTCCTGATCCCCGGGCTTGCGGCTTATTACTTTGTTCTTTTTACGTGCTACTATTACAGTTCTTATGTGGTCAAACACTATTTCGGTTTGCCGGATGATTATACGGGGTCAATAAACCATTTCGAAAAGATGGCGTTCTGGAGGGCGTTGCTTCATCCTGCTACTTTTTATCACCTGATGTTTATTATTGAGCGGGCCTTTTATCCATTGGCGGTGAAGCTTTTAATTGAAGTTTATAGACGGCAGCTAAGAAACGCAAAGCTTCAGCAGCAGTACACCCGCCTCGAACTCGACTTTCTCAAAAGTCAGATCAATCCTCATTTTCTGTTTAATGTACTCAACAGCATCTATGCACTCACCGAGGAAGAGAGCCCACGGGCAGCCAGGATCGTGCAGCAATTGTCGGGCATGATGCGGTATTCGCTTTATGACACCGTCGATGCGGTGGTTCCAGTTGGAAAAGAGCTCGCTTTTATTCGCGACTATGTGGATCTTGAACAGCTTAGAACCGCCAAACGGTTAACCCTTGTAACGCATTTCCCTGATTCAGCAGACGAATCGCTTTTAATAGCCCCATTCATATTGATAACCTTTGTTGAGAATGCATTCAAGCATGGCGTGCAAAACACGACTAAGAAGTCCCGGGTAAATATCGAGATTTTGATCGAAGGAGCAACATTGACTTTGTCTGTAAAAAATAGCAAACCCGCGAACCCTGAACCTGTTTCAGGTGGGCTTGGACTGGCTAATGTGAAAAGAAGATTGGCGGTGCTTTATCCGGGGCATGTTTTAATCGTCACAGACACTGAACAGGATTATTATGTAGTTCTAAAGTTGCATTTGTCGCGGGTCAAGGTCTCGGAGGTTGAAAAAGTGACTCAGATTTGAGGCGGTGAGCGACATGTCATAATTTGGTCGGCATCTATTGCTTCCGAACCGGAAAAAAGTTATTTCACAGCCTCTTTTAATTCCGCATACCTATCTCGCATTTCCGCCAGTTTTTTACTTTCGGAGGGATTTAATGCCAGATTAGTCGTTTCGTGCGGGTCGGTTGAAGTATCATAAAGCTCTTCATAACCATGTTCAATGTACTTCATGTACTTGAATTCCTTTGAAACGACTCCTTCCACTTTTGGTAATCGCGGGCTGCCGATAACCGTATGTTGATAGAAAAAGTCGTCCCGTTCCAAGTTCCTCTTTTCAATCATTCTGATCAGATCCTGCCCCTGCATGGACTCTGGAACTTTTACACCGGCCAGCGTAAGAATCGTCGGAGCGATATCAATGTTCAGTGCGATCTTGTCCGAAATAACTCCCCTGAGCTTCCTTGGTAAATCTTTTCCAGAAATGATCATAGGCACCCGTATGGATTCTTCAAACCCAAACCATTTTCCTTCCAACCCATGTTCGCCGAGGGAGAAGCCATTGTCACCCATGAAGATGATAATGGTATTGTCTTCGATATTCAATTCTCGCAATTGCGCCTGGATGTTTCCAACCACTTCATCGACGCCCGTAATAAGCCGGTAATAGTTTCTGACTGTTTCCTGTCTCAACACCGACGTCGACAAAAGAGGTTTCCAACGGTCACGACCAATGTTTTTGTCCGTTCTGAAAAAATCAGGAAAGCTGTTCCAATACTTAGGATCGGCCGTTAAGGGCTCCGGGATGGCTACATTTTTATAAAGATCTTTAAACTTACTCTGAACCGGATATTTCGGCGGATTACCATCAAGTTCGTGGGGAGCCTTGAAGCTGACAGACAAACAGAAGGGTTCTTTGTTCGCAAACTCACCCAAAAATTTCCTAATGTCCGTATTTACACTGTCGGTGTGATGAACAATCCTCCCACTTTTATTTACCAGTTCGTATGGCGGCTGTCCTTCCTTCGGGCTCGACCAGTAATCGAAAAGTGAATCTGGCTGGTTTTTGACGTCGATTCCCAGTTTGCCTATGAACCCAATCTTGTAACCGGCATTTTTGAGTAGAATGGGATAGGTTTTTGCCAACGCGTCCGCTGTGAAATCGGTATTGAAATCATTGATCTTGTGCCGGGATTCGTACTGTCCACTCATGATACTGGCACGGCTTACACAACAGATCGAAGTGGTCACGTAGGCTTTCCTGAACAATATTCCGGATTTTGCAAGTTCGTCCAGATTTGGCGTTTGGATGATATTATTGCCCATTACTCCCAAAGCGTCCCAGCGGTGATCATCAGTCAGAAGAAAGATAATATTGGGTTTGTCGCGTTTAAATTCTTCCCGTTTAATCTCTGGTTCAAATGCGATCCAGGCCGATAAAGCCGGTAGAATCAAAAGCAGAATGACGAAAGTTTTCTTTTCAAAGGCACTACAAACAGATCGATTCTTCATTTTAAAAACTTCTTCAGTTGTTAGGGGTATCGGGGATATTTTCAATTTGAGATATCCAGCATCAATATCTGATTTATTTTGCTAATTCCACATAATACGAAGGCGGTCTCAGGCTATCCTTGTTGTCGTAATTGTAATTCCAAAGTTTCATGTAAGTATCTGCAGGCAGAAACTGATCATTCGTTTCTTTCAGCTTTTGGGTAAGTGTGGCTTCAAGTTTTTGCTGCAATTCTTTGAATTTCGGCTTGCTAACGAGATTGGTCTGCTGATAGGGATCTGTTTTGTTATCATACAACAGCCACGGACCATTCAGTTTTCTTACATAAGTGTAGCGCTCAGTCCTTACACCCCGATATTCCCGTCCGCCATTGCTAAAATTGTATTCGTGAAAAGGAACCGGCAACATGATCAACGCGGCATCAAGCGGGTATTTTTCCGGATGCAGGATTCCCTGAGAAACGTCTTTACCTTCCACAGAAGCCGGAATTTTTATTCCTGAAAGTCCCAGTAGAGTTGGCAGGATGTCGGGCGTACCAATAGGCTTGTTTATTGCAATGCTCTTTTTACCCAGTTTTTCAGGATAACGTATCAGCATTGGTACCAGAATCGATTCATCCCAGGGCCTTTGTTTTCGGAAAACGCCCTTTGTAAGTAGCATATCGCCATGATCCGACGTAAAAACAACAATCGTGTTTTTGGAAATTCCCTGATCTTCGAGCGTCTTCATTAATTTTCCCATAGCATCGTCCAGCGCGGTGCAGTGTGCGTAATATTGAGCCAGGGTTTGTCTGGCGCTATCCAGCATTTCTTTTGGTACGTTCGGCCTGACTTTCATTTTCGAGGGGTCATACATTTTCCTGTATTTCTCCGGTGCGGTTTCGTACGGATTATGAGGCGGGCCCCATGACAGGACAAGCAGGAAGGGATCTTTTGATTTTTTTATAAAACCAATGGCACTGTCCGTTTGCGGAAATGCATCGTAACCATCCCAGCTTTGCTTCTGGTCATTTTCATCAAAATAAAATGAACTGTTATAATCATGGGAAACTTCACGCACTTTCCAATAATCAAATCCCTGGCGGCGGCTTTTCACAACCGGCTTATCTCTCGCGCTAAAAGGCGCGTCTCCATTTTTGTGCCCATTGACATGCCATTTACCGATGTAACCAGTCCGATAACCGTTCTCTTTAAATATTTCAGCCATTGTAAGTGCCTCATTGGCAAGCGGTTTGTCATTATAAAATAAACCGTGTTTCAGCGGGTATTGACCAGTAAGCAGACAGCCTCGGTAAGGTGTACATACTGGAGTCGTGGATACAGCCGTTTTGAAAATAGCACTTTGGCTGGCCAGCAGGTCGATGTTTGGCGTCTGCACATCCGTATTTCCGGCATAGCCCGTTGCTTCCGCCCGCCACTGATCAGCCAGAATAAGTATAACATTGGGCTTGGTAGCCTTTTTTTCCTGAAGTGGCTGTATGCAATACACGAGGGTAAAGCAGGTGATAAAGAAGGCTGTGACCTGAAATATTTTTTTCATTGCGTTTCGCTGCGATTATTACTTCAAAAACAACAATTTGGATTGATATCTCTAAATTTAAATGACTCAAATATATAATCTATTTACCTAATAGATTATATATTTATACTGTTAATTCTTTCGTGTTTTGCATCGTCTTAGTCTAATATAAAAACCAGACAATGATTAGATTTACTGCCTTCAGTTTTTGATTCCAAGTCGGGAAGCGTTGATCGTTAATCTGAACAAAACCAGGGCTATCAAGAAAACGACCTCTGAAAAATGAAAAGAATAATCAAAATACTTTACCTTTTGTTATGCAGCAGTGCTTTTTCTGTTGCACAATCTGGTCAAAAAGCTGGTCAGTTCCGTAATGTTATTTTCATACTTGGCGACGATCATAGGGCGGAAGCGATCGGAGCTTATGGTAACAAAATCGTAAAGACGCCGAATCTTGACAGAATGGCTGCCAGGGGCACCCGATTCACCCGGGCTTTTGCCAATTCTCCCGTTTGCTCAGCGTCCCGGCAGTCGTTACTTACGGGCAAATATCCGCATGCGACTGGTGTTTCGTTGCTTACGTCCGCGCTACCTGAGCAGCAGGTGACTTTGGCAGATCACCTGTTGAATTTTGGCTTTAAAACGGCGATCATTGGTAAAAATCATTTTAACAATGACCTGAACCACGGCTTCGATCTCAAAATAGAGCGAAAGGACTATATGAAGCATCTTGTAGAAAATCCGCCGGCGCCAATTCCTGCCTCCGTTAAAACGCGCCCAACCTGGCGACCTTTCAAAGATCCGGCAGACGTGTGGCTGAACGCGGAAGGCTTGCCATCCGCGCTCCACAATGAAGATGAGGCGGGGACGTTCTATGCAAGAAAGGCGATTGATTTTGTTAATCAGAATAAAAATGAACGGTTCTGTCTTTTTCTGGGTCTGGAGGAGCCGCATTCTCCTTTCAACTTTCCAATTGAATTTGCCGGAAGACATGCTGCCAGGGACATGACTTTGCCCACGGGCAGTGACGAAGATAACATGTGGGTACCTGAGATTTTCAAAGGATTAACCGACGATCAGAAAAAGGGAATCATGGCGTCCTACTATACATCGGTGGAATATCTTGACAAAAATGTAGGTCTGCTTCTGGATGTACTGGACAAAGAGGGGTTGACAGAAAGTACGCTGATCGTGTATCTTGGTGATCATGGTTATCTGCTGAATGATCACAAAAGATTTGAAAAACACATGATGTGGGAGCAGGCGGTAAATGCGCCTCTCATTATACAAGCAGGAGGGAAGTTTGGCAAAAATAAGGTTGAAACGGCGTTGACCGAGTTTGTAGACCTCGTTCCAACTGCGATTGCCGCGCTGGGGGTGTCTCCACTCGATGGCATTCACGGAAAAAGTCTCATTCCCTTGCTTAAAGGAAAGGGAAAGAAAGTTCGTGATTTTGTTTTTTCAGAATATCTGGTGGACAACACGGCGATGATCCGGACGGAAAAGTGGAAATATATTTACAGCACAGGCCGGGCGGATCTTGGTCTTGGTTATGCGACTGGAAATCCACCCACTGGAGTGTTGCATCGACTTTACCGAATAGACATCGACCCAAACGAAACAAAAAATGTCGCAAACCTTCCTGCGAACAAGAAGGTACTAGCTACACTGCAGGATACTTTATTACAGGTTTTCAAGAAAACGCACCCGCTTGCGGGCACTGTTCCTGAAGCCTGGACGACAGACCAGAAGCTCGCTGCCTACTGTGAGCCTCCTGAACTTGCTGTGAAATAGACCTGATTTTTATAGGAATACGGTGAAGCTACGACACTACGTTAATTGGCGCACCGTTTTCAAACGCAACCAGATTATCAGCAACCATTTGTAGCAGCCGTTTCCTGGCTTCGAACGATGCCCAGGCAATGTGTGGCGTGATGATACAATTGGGCGCAGAAAGTAAAGGATTGCTCGCAACCGGGGGCTCTGCCGAGAGAACGTCAAGTCCTGCTCCTGCGATTACCTTATTTTTCAGTGCTTCGGCAAGGTCATTTTCATTGATGAGCGGGCCACGGCCGGTATTCAATAACACCGCATTGGGTTTCATCCACGAAAGTCTTTCAAAGTTGACGAGGTCACGGGTTTCTTCTGTTAGCGGGCAATGAAGACTTATTACATCACTTTTTCGAAAAACATCTTCCATAGAAACCATCCCGATCCCTGAGTCTTTGGTTTGTGATGGGTTTTTTCTGTATGCAATCACCTTCATATCAAAGGCTTGCGCAATACGCGCAACATGTGAACCGATATCTCCCAACCCGATCAATCCCATCGTTTTTCCGGCAAGTTCAGTCAACGGTGTTTTCCAATAGCAAAAGTCAGGTGATGCCACCCAGTCGCCATTAAAAACACTTTGACTGTGCAGTTCAAGATGATTAGTAAGTGCCAAAAGTAATGCAAAAGTATGCTGAGCAACAGATGCAGGTCCATACGCCTTTACATTTGTCACTGTAATTCCTTTGCTTTTTGCTGTTGGAATATCTAGATTATTATAGCCCGTCGCCATCACGCCGATGTAGCGAAGCTTTGGAAGCTGGTTCAGCAAAGTTTCGTTCAACACCACTTTATTGACGAGAACAATGTCCGCATCTTTGGCTCGGTCAACTATTTGATCTGGTGCAGACCGATCATAAATGGTTAATTCCCCTAGTTTTTGAAGCGGAGCCCAGTCCAGATCACCGGGATTTAATGTATATCCGTCTAGTATGACGATTTTCATAATTGTTTGTTTAAATATTTGTAGTCTCAATAATCTATGCACAGCACTTGAATATGAAAGACCTTTTCCATATTCATTATACCGGCATATTACGACAACAGACCAATACTAAAAAGTAAAGTTATTAGCCCGTTAGTCATAACGACTTTGCTGTTTTTGTAAATAACTGATATGTAACGAGTTGGAGTGCTAATTTTGGAAATACATAGCTTCAATTTTGAAATTACATGAGATCAATTTTGAAATTGCATAAAAAAGCCTTCCGGGTTGAGTCCGGAAGGCATTGATATTTGTTTTAGAAATGTACTAATTTTTCGGATTACTACCGATTTTTCCTGCCCCTGCACCTTCAAGCTGCATCGGATTTGGTGCCTTTTTCACCTGTTCCTGTTTAAAGATCTGGAAACGGGTTGGTTTTGGAATGCGAGGAAAGGAATTGTTTTCCGTATCGATATCAGCAATCTGAGAATAAGGATCAAGTGTCCATTGAACCACCTTTTTCTTGGTAGAGATCATCCGGTTGATTTGCTGGTTATTGAACCTCCATATTTCGGCTGGAAAGACAGCGACCGAATCAGTTCCGTCTTCAAAAGCCATTTTTACGATCACCGGCATAACCAGGCCTCCTTTATTGTTAAGAGACAAGGTGTAAAAATTCGTGTTGTTTTGTACCAGATCTCTGTCACTTTCCGATAGTCCAGCCAGATAATCCTCATATTTTTTACGGTCAGCAGCTGTAACCTTAAAAGGATCATAACGATTGTAAAAATCCGCCATCGTCGAATCCTGGCCCACTACGGTTTGGCCCTTGCCTGCGAGATCACGTTGTCTACTGATCGTATTCTTTTTTTGCATGTCCTCCTTACGTGCAAGTTCCTTCTCAATAGCCGGATTTTGTGTGTCTATGCTAAACCAGTCCACACTTACAATATCCTGGTCAACCGGTTGCACTCCATAAAACCAACCTTTCCAAAACCAGTCCAGGTCAACACCGGAGGCGTCTTCCATTGTCCTGAAAAAATCCGACGGAGTTGGGCTTTTGAATTTCCAGCGATTTGCATATTCTTTAAAAGCATGATCGAATAATTCCCTTCCCATAATCGTCTCCCGAAGGATATTCAAAGCTGTTGCGGGTTTAGCGTAAGCGTTGGGACCAAGTCCGATTACATTTTCCGCAGAACTCATAATTGGAGAAAGCATTGAGGGGTCAGAGGACATGTATCCGGTAATCAGGTTTGGTTCTCCACGGCGTGTCGGGAAGTTATAATCCCAATCTTTTTCAGCCAGATATTGACAAAACGTGTTCAACCCTTCATCCATCCAAGCCCACTGGCGCTCATCGGAGTTGACGATCATTGGGAAGAAGTTGTGCCCAACTTCATGAATAATGACTCCGATCATGCCATACTTTGTAGCCTCCGAGTAAGTGCCGTCTTCTTCCGGACGGCCTCCATTGAAGCTGATCATCGGGTACTCCATACCACCGCCTGTTGTGCCGTGGCAAGATATCGCTACTGGATAAGGGTATTCAAAAGTTCTTGAGCCATAAGATTTTAGGGTGTGCTCAACCGCTCGGGTCGAATATTGCTCCCAAAGCGGATTTCCTTCCTTCGGATATATAGACATGCACCATATTTTCTTACCGTTTTTGTAAGGTTCGGAAAGCATGGCATCCCATATGAATTTACGACTGCTGGCAAAAGCAAAGTCACGCACATTATCTGCCTTGTAGATCCAGGTTTTTTTACCCGGATTCTTATTGTCACGCTTTTCGGCTTTTTCTGCTTCGGCCTGGGTGACGATCAATACCGGAGTTTTCGAAGTTTCAGCTTGTTTTAAACGTTGTTTCTGTGCCCCGGACAAAACCTGTGCATAGTTTTGACATTCACCGCTTGCAGCGACAATATGGTCAGCAGGCACGGTAATAGCTACTTTGTAATTTCCGAAAATTAAAGCAAACTCGCCCTGGCCCAGAAATTGTTTGTGATTCCAGCCATTCACATCGTCGTACGGTGCGAGACGGGGAAACCAGTGGGCGATAAAAAAGTTTGTATTGCCATCCTTTGGAAAAAATTCATACCCGCTACGTCCGTAGTATTCAGTGATATTATAACTCCAGTCTACACTGAACACAAGGTTAGTCCCTGATTTGAGGGAGACGGGCAAGTCAATACGCATCATGGTGTTGACAATCTTGTAAGGCAATGGGTTGCCGGCTTTATCCTTTACTGCACCTATGTTGTAGCCATAGTCAATTTTGGGATCCAGCTTAGCACCGCGGGCATTGTTCATTTCCACCAGGTCGCCGACCTTCATGCCTTTCTCGTTGATCGTCCCGGTACGTGAAGCAGCAGCCATACCGCCTTTTTTGAAAAGATTCTGATCCAGCTGAAGCCAGATGTAACGAAGCTCGTCGGGCGAGTTGTTGAAAAACGTAATCGTTTCTGAACCTGTGATGCTTCTTTTGTCGTCATTTAGTTCGGCCTTGATGTCATAGTCAGCACGTTGCTGCCAGTACTCACGCCCAGGTGCGCCTGATGCCGAACGATAAGAATTGGGCGTGGGCAACACAGAACCCAGCTGCTCAAACGTATCATTTGCCTTGAAATTCGGCGAAGTTGGCAGTTGTTGGGCAATGCCATTCAGGGCAGCCAGCAACGATAATAAAAGGAGTCGTAAAGATTTCATTGAATTAGTGGTTGAAGTAACAATTCTTATTTTTGCAAAAGGTGTCTGTATATTTTTAATTCATTCAAATGGCGAGGAGTGGGCAGTAAATGGGATTCTACGGCTAAGTTTTGCCTGTTAAGGTTTTGAAAAGGGTATTGTTCAAAATCAGAGAAAAGGCCATCCCGATGATGATGCCGGAAAGTATCAGGTTCCAGTTTACCTTCGAGACCCGGAACAATTCCGTCAGAATGAATGCAAACAGTAAAAAAATGAAGACAATGATCAACTGACCTAGCTCCAGTCCGATGTTGAAGCCCAGCAATGGACTCAATATGTCTGCTTCCTTTCCTAAAAGTGCTCTCAGATAATTGGAGAAGCCGAGTCCATGGATGAATCCGAAAATCAAGGCAAGCGGGTAGCGGGAAGTGTAACCTGTTTCATTAGTTCCGAAATTGTTTTTTGGGGTTTTGTGAAAAAGATTCAGGAATGCAGTAAAGAGTATGGTGATCGGGATCAAAAGTTCGATGACGTCGGGGCGAATGGAAACCAGGCCCATGGTTGCGAGTGCAAGCGTCACCGAATGCCCGACCGTAAAAGCGGTTACTAGAACGAGGACCTTTTTCCAGTCGATCAGGGTATAAATGGTACATAAAGCCATGATAAACAAAATATGATCGTATCCGTTAGAATCGGTAATGTGATCAAAACCGAGTTGGAGGTAGGCAAGGAATTCGGACATTCAGGACTATTAAAAAATACATTAATCTCGGGCCGACAATTATGTTCAAAAGAATTAATGTCGTGTCGAAGTTATTCTTTTCCGGTCAATATTACAATCTTCAAGGTCTAATCAGGTTTTTGGAATATTTTTGAATGGAATATTTAAAATGTGCCTGTTGAACACCCACTTCCATCAATGCACGAAAAGCGTTCTCAGTCGGACCATTCCCTCGGTTCATTACAGTCCAGGAAATTTTGCGACTTTATGAATTGATTTACTTAACGCTGGGTAATTTTATTAGTACCGACCTGGTAAAATAAAAAGACCGGAAGCATTTGCTCCCGGCCTTTCGAAATTCTGACACCAATTATAAGAAGTTTATTACATATTATTTGTAAACCGTATTTTGCGGATCCCAGTTGGTCCAGGTTTTGGTCCAGTCCGTTGTTCCGAATGCACCGCGGAAAAGCTCTTTTGTAAAGAAAGCATCAGCTGCCTTGCCATCCCAAATTGCACCAGCCAGTAGCGGAGATGTTGCCTGTGGAAGGAATGAAGGTGCGGTAAGGTTAAAGTTGGCGCTGTTAAGCAAGAGTGAAGCCAGGTCTTTGGTTTCATTTTTACGAGCGGCAGCGTTGAAATAGGCGATAGCCTGATCTTTTGTAATCGCACCTGCGCCAAGGATAGGATCCGTCACGTTGGATAAAACGATCCCTTTCAAATCCAAAGCTCCACTTAGAGCGTTTGCATATGTGCCAGTTGCAGTTCCTTCCAAACGAAGCCCCTGTGGATAACCAACAAGCAGCGAGTTGAATATTCTGATGGAAGTATTGCGACGTAAGTGCATGGCTGCCTGATAAGCACCAGATGCCGGGCTAACGAAGTCAGTGGATGGCGTGGTGTTAAAAACGAAGTTACTTACATTGGCAAATGTAGGAGCGGTCAGCGGCAATCCTGCGCTCGAACCAGTCGCAGGCTCGCCCGGGTCGTAATTATCAGATTCGAATCCGTTTGATTTTGATTGATCGGAAATTTTAGGATCGCGAAGCGACAATGCGTACTGAATTTTACCTGTGAAACCCCAGTCTGTATCCCAGTCATCATCAAATCCGCGTAATGCAACCAGGTACTTTGCATTTACTGTTCCACCAAACCATTCATATGAATCATCTCCACTGTATGAAACCTGTATATGATCGATGGTTGTACCCGATCCAACTGCATATAGCGTTAAGCCATTGATTTCACTGTTTGCTGCGTTACTAAGTGCAATTCCTCCGAATTCGATGCGCACATATTGTAATGTACCGGAATTGTCGGTTGCAAGGCTGTCTTTGCCCAATCCGCCGGGCACACTAATCCCACCTTCGGGTCCTTTGCTTCCAACTTGGTTGTGAGGTGCTTTTCCAATCAAAACGACACCACCCCAATCTCCATAATTACGTTTGCCTGGCTCTTTTGAAGAAGTAAACACAATCGGTTGATCTGCCGTACCAACGGCCATGATTTTGGCTCCCGCATTAATGATCAGTGTACCTCCCTGTTGCTGTCCGCTCGGATCGTCCTCTTTTGCACCTCCTTTGATCAGCGTTCCTTTTTCAATGGTAAGTGTTGCGCCGGACTGTACGTAAACAAAACCTTTGATCGTATAAATCTTGTCAGCCGTCCAGGTTGTGCTTGTAGTGATGTTGGTTTTTACTTCAACAGCAGCACGTTCAGTGATCGTGAAGGGAGCGGCGCTTTTTACCGTTTTTCCCCCAACAGTTACTGAAATAACACCTGTAGTTGCTCCCGCAGGAACAGTTACTTCAAGAGAAGTGGTGGTAGCGGTCGTAACAATGGCCGGTGTTGTGTTGAAAAGAACGGTATTATTTGCTGCGGTTGCATCGAATTTTGTACCCGTGATTACAACTTTTGTGCCTGCAAGTCCGGAACTTGGCGTAAATGTCGTTACGGCAAGGATCGGATCAGGGACAACTGGGGTCTCGTCATTTTTGCAAGCACTTACGGCCATAAACAGACCGAAAAAAAGTAGCAAAAAATACTGTCGGTTTTTTGAAATATTCATAGTGAATCAGATTGGTTTGCCTGCGAATTGTTAAAAGTGAAAATTATGATCGATTATCTTTCTGACTATGGGATTACCGTCCTTTTACCAAATGTGTAAACTCCGGTCAGGGTAAAGTAGCTGCCTCTTTTGAATTTGCGGATATCCTGGTCTGCGTTTGCGGTTTGGGAAGTGACATCTTTCCCTATACGCCCGTCGCGGTTGAAGTCTTGCGCGAAACGTACCGGCTGGTTTAAGATATCCTGTATGCCAAGTCGTACTTCTAGGTTATTATGAAATTTTTTGCTGATGTTTAAGTCGATCACATTACGGGGCATTTCGTAAACCGTTGGATTTTCCATGTTACCAACTGTGAAAATTCTTTGTCCGAATACGTTGTAAAGTACATTCCACTGCCAATTTGAAACAGGATCAGCATAATAAACCCCGGCATTAACCAGATATGGCGACTGGTTGGCCATCGGACGCTTTTTGTCGGTAATGCCTTTCAGGTTGTAGTTTTGGATCAAACCACCCAAATCGGGTCCTGTTACCACATCACCCAGATTCACTGTACTTTTGATCAGGGATGCATTTCCAACGAGTGTAATGTTTTGAAGGAAAGTGCTTGTTGCTTCCTGGAAGCCCTTACGAATTTCCATTTCGATTCCATAATTCTGCGCTGAACCTGCATTGATAAATGTGTATGCAAGGCCGTTTCCGGTTGGCAGCAGGAATGATTCAATTGGATCTTTAAAATGCTTGTAGAAGGCAGTTACGGAAATCAGCTCATTTGTAGAAGGGTACAATTCCCATTTGGCATCGAAATTTTGAATTTTGGCCGTTTTAAGAGAAGTGTTTCCACGGATATCCGCCAGTAAATTAAAATCGAAATAAGAGAATGGAGCAAGTTCACGGAACTCAGCCCGGTTCAACGTTGAAGAATATGCCAGACGAAGATTTTGCTTGTCAGTCAGTTTGTAGGTAAAGTTGAGCGACGGTAGCGGGATAAATAGTCTGTTGTTCACAAGCTCTTTCCGCTCGTTTACCACCACGGAATGCAATTGCTGGTTGTTGAACTCGCCTCGGAATCCGATAGTAAGACTAGCTCTTGAACCGAAATAAACATCACCACTTAAATATGCCGCATAATAATTGTTGATTCCCTGATATGAGTCGAGGTCCTTTGTTCCGTCTTTGATAGTTAAGCCACCTTCCTGGCCATTGACATTTTTAGGGTCAAATATGGATCCCAGGTTGCCAGCCAGAATGGCTAGACTTCCTACACTGTTGTACCCATAGAAGCGTGCAGAATAATCACGGTCTTTACGTTCTCCGTAAACTCCGAAGCGGATTTTATTAGGTTCGCGTTCAGTAGGATTTCCAAATGCATGTTCTCCGTTTACCGCAAGCGTCAGAACACGTTCGTGTAATTTTGAGAAAAAGCGACCAAGATCAATCGGGTTTGGATCAGTAGGAACTACTGCTCTGAAAGGTGCAGGACTTCCATCTGTGCCTTTCGCGCCTGTCTCGCGCTGAAAGCGCATCCTTTTCCAGTCTGGTTCCCAGCGGCCGGTGTATCCGTAACCGGTGATCCAGTTCAATTTGGTCAATTCGCCCAGTTTATGATCTCCGGATACCTGAGTTGTTACAATTGTACGATTTTCGAAACGCTCTGAATAGCTAAGCTGATCTGTCCCGTCTACAACTTTTTGCCCGTTACGAACAACTGTTTCGGTATTTCCCAATTGGTTGAAAAGTGTTTTCCATTCGAGGTTGAAGACTGGAGAGAAACGGAAGGTCCAATTATGCAAAACGCCTATCCGCGACTGACGAGCATAATTCGAATCCGTATATTTTTCAAACACATCATTCGCCGTCAAGCCGTTCTGGTATAGTCTCAGGCCAACTTCTGCACGCTGATTCGTAAGCGAGTAGTTGACATTGGTAAGATTGCTCACTGCTACATTGCCGAGATCGAAACGGCGACCCATATTAAGTGCGAAACGCATATCGGGAGCGATGTTGACACTTTTCAATGCCCAGGAATTAGGCAGTAACTGGCCGTAGCCAGCTCTTTCAATGTTTTCCAGTTTATTAAAATCCGCTGATCTCTTTGGAAATGCACTTGAAAGCATTTGGTCTTTTCCCCACAGTCCCAGCCAGTTTGCCCCGCTTCTCGTATGGGTTTGTACGTTTTGGAAAGTAGTGTTGGCGCGGTATCCGATCGTTGCAGCACCTTCAGTGAAGTTTTGGTCAGGACGGCGTTTTGTATAAATTTTGATTATTCCGCCTGCGAAGTCACCAGGTGATTCGGCTGATCCGGATTTGTAAACGATCATCCGGTCGATGATATTACTCGGAACGAGGTCAAATGAGAATGAGCGCGTATCTACCTCCGATGAAGGCGTGATCACGTCGTTGATTAAAACTGCATTGTAGCGCGATCCCAAACCGCGGATCATGACAAAGCGGTTGTCTACGATGCTCACGCCAGGCACACGGCGAATGGCAGCAGCGGCGTCTCTGTCTTGTGATTTTTGTATTTGTTGGGCCGATATGCCTACGGCCATAGCCTTCAATTGCTTGATCTCGCTGATGACGGCAACTTCGGTATTTGTAGCCTTGTTGCCCCTTACAACCACCTCCTTTAAGATTGCTCCTTCTTCATCCATTTCGGTGTCTATCACCGTGGTGTTTCCAGACTCGACTCTTACATCTGATATTTCTTTGGTTTTATAGGAGACGAACGAGATAATTACTTTATGATTGCCGACTGGAACGTTAGCAAGTTGAAAATTGCCATCCACGTCAGCGGCTGCACCGATCTGCGTGCCTTCAATGAGGATTGTTGCGCCAATGAGGGCTTCTTTGGTTTTTGCGTCCTTAATAGAGCCTCTGATAGAGCCAGGATCGGCAAATGCGAGGGAGATTGTGGTGATAAAGAGAAAAATGGTAAACAGTTTCGTTTTCATACTTAGGTGTCATGTTTTCGACAGCAAAAGTAGATTTCCAATGTTACCCCAGCGTTAAGCCAGTATTATGACTCGGTTATTTAAAGTAGGTTATGTGCTCTGTAAATCAGCGATTTGAGTTTTGTACTCATTGGGTTTTTTGAAAACTCAGAAGTTGATTTTGTGTATGGTCAATTTAGCCAAATAAATACCTACTCAATGATCCCATTCCCCAATAGTTTGTAGTTTTTCTCCAAGTCGTACACAAAGCCATTTACAACAGCATACCTTACCTGCCCGTCTTTTTTAAGGATAAATGTCGCCGCATCATCCAATGCAGGTGTGCCGGTTGGCGGTGTTTTTTTATTAAGTATATGTAATGGAAATTTCACAGGCTCCGTTCCCGATGTTGTTCCTTCGAGCAAAATATAGGTGTATCCTTCTTTTAAAATGGACCATGCTTTATCACCACTCAACACAATCAAGTCCTGATATTTGACCGGATAAACTTTTCCATGTTCCAGTTCGTAACCTTCTGCATTGAATTCCTCTGTACCCGAATAGATAGAAAGATCGCCGTATTCTTCAATGGTACTTTTGTAAAAGAATTCAGTGGCCATTGCCCGGTTGACTTCACTTCTGTTGATGGCCAGATCAGTCCGAAACTTTTTACCATTTAATTCAACGGTTGCATTTTTTATCAGCAAATCGTAGATGTATCTGCTATTTTCATGAAGGCTATGATACTCCGCTGTACTTTCCTTTTTAAATGAGTTATTGGCAATAGAACCCAATCCGGTAAGAATGGCCAGAAAGTTAAGTTTTCGGATATATTGTTTTTCAGGGTCGCCCGCATAACCTCCCGATTCGATCAGAATGAGTGTAGTTCCCCATTTTTGGATATTGTCGCCAAAGGCTCTGGGTTCGAAATCCTCATTCCACTTTCCAACCTGCTGTGGGATGTATTTTTGTAAGGCACGGTTCATTACCGCAATGACCTTCATTGATTTTTCACGAACTGAATTTATACTCCGCTCTTCATCAAACGCCGTTGCTAAAAACGAAATCGTGGCAAGCCTGGAAGTCTTTCCCACCGAGTAGCGGGGGTTTTTATCATGGAGATTGAAACCGAACTCAGGCTGAAGGCTTTGCTGTAATTGTTTCAATATCCGCGATTCCGGGGCCTGTAAATCAATGGCATCCCTGTTGATATCGATTTCCTGTGCGTTTCTTCGTTGATATCTTTCAGCTCCGTCCGGGTTGAGCATCGGGACAAAGTAAAGCGTTGTGTTTGTAAGTATCTCTTTTCGAAATGCATCAAAGCCATCGTTCGTCCCTTCCAGAAAATTCAGAATGTCAAAACTTGCCATGGTTGCTGTAGGTTCGTCGCCATGCATTTGTGTCCAGAGCAGGATCTTTCTGGGCCCTTTCCCCATTTTCAACATTTGAATGTTTCGTCCCTCAAAGGATTCGCCGACACTCGTGATTTCGTAAAGTGAATTTCCCTTTCTTTTCGAAATAAGGGGAAGGATATCCTTTTGTTTAAAGCGACGTTGTGTCAGGGTACTTTCACGGTATTGCAGATGAGCCTCAAACAGGCGGGTGGAAAGGTCGTCGGGCTGGGCTTCCAGCCGGGCCGTGGATTGAATTGTAGACAAGGCGATGCTTAAAATGATGAGTGGTAAAATTGCGGTTTTCATAGAAGCGTCCGGTTTTAAAAGTAGTTTCCACAAAATACCATTGTTATGAACTGGGTATTTTATCCGAATATTCCGCAAGGTACAAAAGATTGGTTTTGATGTGAAAACCTCGCTTTGCGGGTTCAGAATCTTATGTATGCTTTTTGACTTTAAAGGTTTGTGCCCTAATCATATAAGGCTTGCTTTAATAGTGCCGTGGGGTGACAGACGTGCTCACGGTTGGAAAGTGGGCTAACGACCTTAAAACGGGTTCAAAAAAATTTAAGGAAATTTTAACATTTATTTGCCGTTTTGATTGCCATGGTTTGCAAAGTTTTGCTAAATTTGCATCATGTTAATAGCTGAAACATATCATCGTTTACATCAAAGCCACCAGGCTTTCGGACGTCTTGGGTGATGTGTTTTTGCAAGTAGTGTTGTAATAAGGTTGAATACATAGTATCCCAGAGGCCCGATTCCGAAAAGAATCGGGCTTTTTTATTCACTCTTTTTCAAATTCAATTCCGCCGCTATTCAGGCCATTTATCGTTAAGGAAAATGAAAACCGTGATTATCAAATACAATGCAGGCAACGTTCAATCGGTCATGTATGCGCTTGACCGGATCGGGGCTACTTATCTTTATACGGACGACGAAGAGGAAATTCGTTCTGCCGATAAGGTGATATTCCCGGGTGTGGGTGAAGCCAGTACCACCATGGCTTACCTGCGGAATAAGGGCCTGGATAAATTGATACCTTCATTGAAGCAACCTGTATTTGGTACATGCATTGGTATGCAACTAATGTGTCGGTTTTCGGAGGAGAACAATACAGATTGTATGGGGATTTTCGATGTGGAAGTGAAACGCTTTCCAGCCACGCCCGGTTTTAAAGTACCTCATATGGGCTGGAATGATATTTCGGATTACAATTCATCGTTAACACAACAATTGCAGGACAATGCCTATGTGTATTTTGTACATAGTTATGCCGCCCCTGTCTGCGAATATACCGTTGCTACTTGTAATTACATCCAGCCATTCAGCGCGATGTTACAGAAGGACAATTTCTACGCAGCACAATTTCACTGTGAGATCAGTGGAAACGTGGGACAACGCATCATTGAGAACTTTTTATCAATTGACAGTTGACAATTGAAGAATTGACAATGGCTCCTCGAAATTGAACTGTTGCGGATTAAGCTCTATTTAGGGAAATGAGCGACTAATCGGGATTTGAAGTTGAGATTGTCGATACACTCAGACACATTGCCGAAGAGTTAGCCACTAATAATTTAACCATAATCATTATCAATTGTCCCCTGTCAATTGTCAATTAAAATAACATGATCCAAATTATCCCCGCCATAGACATGATCGATGGAAAGTGCGTCCGGCTTACGCAGGGCGACTATGGCAAAAAAACGATTTACAATGAGAATCCTCTTGAGGTAGCACTGGAATTTCAGGATGCCGGCTTGAAACGTCTACATTTGGTCGATCTTGATGGAGCTAAGGCGAAAAAAGTAATCAATTGGAAAGTGCTGGAAAAAATTGCCTCCCGGACAACACTGCACATAGATTTTGGTGGTGGTGTTCAGTCGGAGGATGACATCAATATCGTTTTCGAAAGTGGGGCAAAACAAGTGACGGGCGGAAGTGTTGCAGTGAAGCAACCGGATCTGTTCGAACACTGGCTTACCGTTTATGGGGGCGAAAAAATTATTTTGGGTGCTGATGCCAAAAACGAAAAAGTTGCAGTGAGCGGTTGGGAGGAAGGTACGCAACTTTGGGTATATGATTTTGTCGAAAAGTATGTCGAAAAGGGTATTCGCTACACCATAAGTACGGATGTCGCTAAGGACGGCCTTTTGCAAGGGCCTTCATTTGACCTTTATAAGAATATTCAGGATAAATGCCCGGATCTTCATATCATCGCTAGCGGCGGTGTGAGCGGGATTGAAGATGTTGAAAAGCTTGCTGAAATGAATATTTACGGTGTGATCATCGGGAAGGCAATCTATGAAGGTCGCATCAAACTGAGTGATTTAAACAGGTTTTTGTAATGGAAACTTTTCAAGTCTCACAAGACGAATACCTGATCAGCACGGACAAAAAGCTGCTAAATTTCGACCTGATCCATGGATTTTTATCCCGGAGCTATTGGTCGCCGGGTATTCCGCTGGAGATTGTTAAACACGCAGCAGCAAATTCTATAACTTTTGGTGTTTATCGCAGTGGCAGCCAAATAGGCTACGCGCGGGTCATCAGCGACTTAGCCACCTTTGCCTATTTAGCTGATGTATTTATACTTGAAGAGGAACGAGGAAAAGGACTGTCCAAGTGGCTGGTAACATCGATTCTAAGTGCTCCGTTTCTTAAGGGACTTCGCCGGTGGATGCTCGCTACAAAAGATGCCCATGGTTTGTACCAGCAATATGGGTTTGAGCCTCTGGATAATCCTGATGTTTTCATGCAGATCAACAGACCAAATATTTATCTTGAAACACCAGAAAGCTAAACATCTTTATGCTGACAAAACGAATCATTCCCTGTCTGGATGTAAAAGAAGGCCGAACCGTAAAAGGCGTAAATTTTGTGAATCTGAGAGATGCTGGTGACGCAGTTGAACTCGGTGCTATGTATGCAGCGCACGGCGCGGATGAACTTGTGTATCTGGATATAACGGCTACGGTAGATGGCCGATCTACATTTATAGAACTGGTTCGCAGGGTAGCTCACAGTATCAACATACCTTTTACGGTAGGGGGAGGCATTTCTTCGATTGCCGATGTTTCAGCATTGCTTCATGCCGGTGCAGATAAAGTCTCAATCAATTCTGCTGCGGTAAAGAATCCTGATTTGATCAATGAACTATCTCTTGAATTTGGAAGTCAGTGTATTGTGGTGGCGATAGACACCCGCTATATCTTAACAGACTTTGGCAGCGAGCACATTGTGCATACCCATGGTGGAAGAAAATCCACTGAGCTTAGAACAATACCGTGGGCAAAAGAGGTCGAAGACAGAGGAGCGGGCGAAATATTGCTTACTTCTATGGACACCGATGGGACAAAAAACGGATTTGCCCTTGAGCTCACAGCAACGGTATCTGGAAACGCGAATATTCCTGTAATAGCCTCGGGTGGCGCTGGTAATATGGAACATTTTTACGATGTTTTCACCAGAGGGAAAGCTGATGCGGGACTTGCTGCAAGTATTTTTCACTTCCGGGAAATAGATATCCCCGATTTGAAAGCATATTTAAACGGTCGTAAGCTTCCGATGCGTATGACTACCTGATTTGTAAACAAAACCAGATACCTTTGACAAATTTTTGACAGGCAGGATGGTAGAATGTCATTTTTCAATAGCCTGATTTTGATAAATAAGCTGGTAAGCAGTTTGCCAGTTAATCCCACGAATATTTTAGCAAATGACCCACTCGATTTCAAATATTGATTTTACAAAATCCGCTGATGGATTGGTGCCCGCTATAGTGCAGGATGACAAAACAGGCGTCGTTTTGATGCTGGGCTATATGAATGCCGACGCACTGGAAAAAACAAAGCAGGACGGCCGGGTCACTTTTTTTAGCCGGAGCAAACAACGCCTTTGGACAAAAGGGGAAACTTCCGATAATTTTCTTTACGTGACGGAAATACTTGTGGATTGTGATGGTGACACGATTCTGATCAAAGCGAATCCGGCCGGACCAGTTTGTCACACAGGAGACGACACTTGTTTTGGGGAAAAAAATAACCATGATACGCGAATCGGGGAGGCGGCATTTCTTAATTATCTGCAGAAGCAGATTATCCGAGAAAGAAAAAACAATCCAACCGCGGATTCCTACACCAGCAGCCTTTTTCACCGCGGGATTAATAAAATTGCCCAGAAGGTCGGAGAGGAAGCAGTGGAAGTTGTGATTGAAGCTAAAGACAATGACGATGATCTTTTTAAAAATGAAGTTTCAGATTTGTTATTTCACCTGCTCGTGCTTTTGGAGCAAAAAAATATTGACTTAGACGATGTAATTGGCGTACTTCGTAGTCGTCACCATTAAACTTAAAACCAAATGAGTCTTCTCATACGTCTTGTAATCAGTACGTTGGCTATCCTGGTTGCCGCGCATTTAATCCCCGGTATCAAAGTGGACAGCATTACCACCGCAGTGGTTGTGGCCATCGTGCTTGGCATTCTCAATACATTTTTAAAGCCCATCCTTCAGATTCTGGCATTACCCATCACGATCATCACACTTGGACTCTTCTATTTTGTAGTCAATGTGTTGATTATATATTTGGTTGCTAACCTTGTTGACGGCTTTGCTGTAAGCGGTTTTATAGCTGCTTTACTTTTTAGTCTCGTCGTTTCTGTTGTTTCGGGTATCCTTGGTATGTTTTTGGATTAGAAAGCGATTATCCGTTACAGAGAATTGAAGCCGGGGAAAATGATTCGAAAATTACAGCTATGCTAAGTCAACTGGAAGAAATCAAGGATACACTTTTTAAATATTTCGAAACCCGCATCGATCTGTTTAAAATTGAGACGAGAGATCGAATAGAGCAGGCGGTCATTATGGCTGTTTATGCAGCTCTCACCTTGAGCATTATCCTGGTAATACTTATTTTGGTAGTCATCTTATTGGGTACCTTTTTGAACAAGTGGCTTCAAAGCGACTATTTGGGTTATTTAATCCTTTTCGGAGTTTTTGTCGTAAAATTGGTTGTCTGGCTTGTTTTCAAGGAAAAATGGATCGAATTTATCCGGTCCATAATTATTCGATTCGTTAAGACTTCGGACGAGTAATCCCTTTTGTTAACATACTCCAGATTAACTAGGCTGATCGGTTTTAATTTTAATTTTTGTAATTCTCCTGCACACATCTAAATTGGCGTTGTATGAATTCGCACATTGATTCTTCGGTTAAGCTGTCCAAACCATTCTCATCAGACACGCTGGAAGAAAAGGAAGATTTGTTAAAAGAGGCGGGCCTTTATCGAGATAAATTGGAATCGCAATGGGAAGGTCTCAAGAGTGATGCTTCTCAATACGGTAAGCACGCCCTGATCATTACTGGGGTAGTTTCTGTTAGTTTCCTTATCACGAATGCATTTCTTTTGAAAAAAAAAGGTTCTAAAGTCGTGACCGATGAGCCTGAAAAACCCGTTATAAAACAAAAAGTTTATAAAAAGAGAAGTAGTTTTGCAATCGGAGATGCAGTGCAAAGCCTCGCCTGGACATTGGCAGTGGGCTGGGCGCGTAAAAAGCTACAGAATTTTATTGCAGATGACCAAAAACCGGATGAAAATAGCGAATCATAAAATAGCAGAACTTCTTTTGGCCAGAAAGGCAGCTAAAATGAAGTCTTTTGCTATTCTTCTTGATCCCGATAAAGTTGACCTGTCTACTTTTCCTGAGTTTTTGGAATTGGCTGTAAAACAGCACGTTGATTTTTTCTTTGTAGGTGGAAGTCTCATCACCCACTATGCTATTGAGGAGCTGATTACAGCCATTCATAACTATACCCAAATCCCGGCTATCCTCTTTCCTGGAAGCAGTTTGCATATTGACCCTTCTGCCGATGCTATTTTGTTGTTATCCCTGATTTCGGGAAGGAATCCTGATTTGCTAATCGGGCAGCACGTAATTGCAGCACCATTGCTTCGTAAAAGTGCAATTGAGGTTCTTTCAACGGGGTACATGCTTATTGAAAGCGGAAGACAAACAACAGTTTCCTACATTAGCAATACGATGCCTATTCCCAGGGATAAGCCGTCCATTGCAGCATGTACAGCAATGGCTGGAGAACTTTTAGGAATGAAAAATATGTTCCTGGATGCTGGAAGCGGTGCGCAATACCCAGTTCCGGCGGAAACTATCTCTGCAGTGAGGTCAGTTGTTGACACGCCCATCATTGTAGGTGGCGGAATCAATTCCTTTGAAAAAGCACATAATGCGCTTGATGCCGGTGCCGATGTAATCGTAGTTGGAAATGGAATTGAGCAGAATCCAGGACTACTGCCGGAAATTGCAGCATGCGTTAATGCGTTCAATGCAACTTTGGAAAAAGTTTATTAGATAATTTTGCTAATAAATTAAACGAAATAAAGAATTTTCGTTGTTTTCTAAGGAAATTTTAAGTTCTTGGAAAAATACAATCCAAAACATTGGGATAATTAAGACTTATACTATTACCTTTGCAACGAACCTTAATTACACCCAAAGAATGAAAAAAATATTTGCACTTGCGTTTGTTGCCGGGATGGTAGCTTTCGCTTCTTGTACTAGCAAGCCTTCTGAAGAAGGTGCTGCTGATTCTGCTGCTGTTGTTGTTGATACCCCTATGGTTGACACGCTTGCAGTTGATTCATTGGCTACTGATTCTACAGCTGCTGATACAACTAAAAAATAATTCAACTTACGTTGATGCATTCTGAAAAGCCTTATTCGTAAGGCTTTTCTTTTTTTATAGGGATGGAAACAAAAATGTCCTTTGAACCTCATGTGCCGCAGTTGGCTTACGCATACTGTAAACAACTCCATCAGCAATATAAATTTGATTTTTCTCTCTCCCGTCCCCGCCGAAGCCGGTTAGGTGACTTCACCACAAAACAGGGATTTAATCCCCGGATTACCGTAAATGTTAATCTGAACCCCTATAACTTTCTGATTACCTATATTCACGAAGTGGCTCATTGTGTCGTTTATCGCCAATATAAGGGTATTCTTAAGAGAAAGGTTGCCCCGCACGGGATCGAATGGAAGAGGGAGTTTGGTAAGTTACTGGTTCCTGTAATGAACGAAGAGATTTTTCCGGTCGATATTTTGAAACCATTGCTGAAATATGCGCAAAACCCCAAAGCTTCAACAGGTGCCGATCAAATACTGTACAACGCAATAAAGAAATACGACGATCAATCACTTCAAGCTAATAAAATTGCCTTGTTACATCTTATAGAAGGTACTAACTTCGTTTTTCAGAATAGGCTGTTTACCAGAGGCTCATTAAGGCGTACAAGGGTACTTTGCACTGACAAAGTATCTCAGCGCCGTTATACTATTCCCGCACATGCATTGGTTGAAGTATGTTGAAAATCGTAGGCGTTTAATAGCGGCATTTTGTTGCTTTATCATAGTCTTTGGTTTTTCAAGAGCTTATAGCCAGGAGTCTTCTGTGCTTTCTTCGGGGAACTGGTACAAAATTGCCGTTTTACAAACCGGCGTTTATCAGATTGATAATAATCTTCTCCTTGAAATGGGTCTGGATATGTCTTCGGTCGTTCCGGAACGGATACAGATATATGGGAACGGCGGAGGAATGTTACCTCAGGGGAACAATCTGTCCCGGCCAAGGGATTTGATCCAGAATGCTATTTTAGTTAAGGGACAAGACGATGGCCGATTTGATCCGGGCGATCTGATCTATTTTTATGCGGAAGGACCTGGTATTATTGGTTACGACTCTTCAAAAGCAAATCTTTTTCATCAAACAAATACCTATTCCGATACGAGCTACTATTTTCTTACGATTGGTGAAGGCAAGGGGCTGCGGGTCAAGAATCAGGTGAGTATTGCCAATAGTAAGCTTGCTGCCATCAGCCAATTTGATGATTATTGGTATCATGAGCAGGAATCCGTAAATCTGTTACGGTCGGGACGAGAATGGTGGGGTGAATATCTTGCGACATCTTCTCCTCTAAGTTTACAGGTAACTATCCCCGATATCATTCCTTTTTCGGAAGTGACACTGTCTACGTCAGCCATTGCCGCCGCTTATGTTCCAACCCGGTTGTTGTGGCAGATAAACGGACAAAGTATAGGTGAAACAAAAATGGGGGCCATTTTGCAAAACCAATATGATCTCTACGGAATCTACGATCTTAAAGGGTCGAGAATGGAGAGTTCATTTAAATTTCAATCGGCCATCAGTCCTTCTGGCGCAATATCAATAGGTGTGAATTACGATAAAGGCGGACAGTCGTCGGCGCAGGCATACCTGAATTATGTAGCTCTACAGGTAAAACGCGACCTTCGTTCCGGCGAAAAGCAACAGATTTACAGATTTTTACCAGGCTCAAAGGATACGGTATCTTATCAGATTAAGAACATATCTGCGAGCTGGCAATGGTGGAATGTAACGAATACGCAACAACCGTATGTCGCCGGTGTTGGCGTCGATGGCCTTTTTGCCGAAAAATCAGGAAGGAGCTTTCGTCAATATGTCGGATTTTATGATAACCAGGCTTACAAACCAGCAGGATTTCAAAGAGTTTCGAATCAGAACATTCAGAGACAAGCGCCCCCCGACTTAATGATCATTACCTCGAACACTTTTTTGAAAGAAGCGCAACGCCTCGCCGTTTTTAGGAAAGAACATGATAAGCTTGATGCGCTGGTCATAACTGTGGATCAGATATACAACGAATTTTCTTCTGGCAAGCCCGACTTAACTGCGTTACGCGATTATATCAGGCATGAATATAAGAAGGATCCGAATAAACTAAAGTACGTTTTGTTATTTGGTGATGCCACTTATGATTTGAGGAATAAATTGCAAAACCAGTCTCAAGTGCAAAGAAATTCCTGGGTACCGGTATACGAAAGCCGCGAGTCATTAAACCCGGTATATACGTACTCATCCGATGACTACTTCGGTTTTATGGATGATGCCGATGGAGAATGGGTTGAAAGTGTCGCCGGGGATCATCGTTTGCAGATTGGCATGGGAAGACTGCCTGTCAAAACGGCTCTGGAGGCGCGTATCGTCGTCGATAAACTGATAAATTATGAATCTTCAAAAACCACGTATCGTCCGTGGAGAAATACCATGCGCTTTGTTGCAGATGATGAGGACGGTGGTATTCATCAAAAACATGCTGATGAACTTGCTACAATGGTTCAAAAGAATTTTCTTCCGGGGAGAATATTTCTGGATGCATATCCTCAAATCACGACAGAAAATGGGCAGAAGGTGCCGGCCGTCAATGAAGCAATAAAGAGAAGCATTTCCGACGGGACACTAATATTAAATTATACCGGACATGGCGGAACTAGTGGTTGGGCAGAGGAGCAAGTGTTGACGGTGTCAGAAATCCAGTCTGCGCACGGATATAACAATTTGCCGCTTTTGATCACCGCTACCTGTGATTTTGGAAGATTTGATGATCCGGGGCTGGTATCAGGTGGGGAACTTATCGTGCTAAGTCCAAGAGGAGGAGCGATTGGAACGCTTAGCACGACAAGACCAGTATTTTCCAGTACGAATTTTATTATCAACAAGGCTTTCTATCAGTCACTGATTACCCTGGGACCAAAGGGGAGGCTTGGCGATATTCTCAAACTAACTAAAAATACCAGTCTCGAAGGCAGTTCAAACCGCAACTTTACCTTAATAGGCGACCCTTCTATGCAATTGGCGCAGGCGCAAAAGCAAATCAGATGGTCCGAGAAGCCCGATACGCTCCGGGCGTTACAAAAAATCATGCTGAAAGGTGCTGTTTTTAATATCAATGACAATCAACCGGACCAAAGCTTTTCCGGAACTGCCCGAGTGACACTCTATGATAAGCAGGTGAGTTTTCGAACTTTGGGCGATGGGCAGGGAAGTCCTACTACCTATAACGAGTTCAGAAGTAAACTGTTTGAAGGAGATGTGATTGTCAGAAAAGGGATATTTACTTGTGAATTTGTGGTGCCCAAAGACATCGATTACAGGCTTGGAGTTGGAAGAGCCTCCATTTACGCGATCACAGCGGACAGCCTTTCCGACGCAGGTGGGCAATTGGATGTAATGGTAGGGGGCGGGGCAACGTATGTAGAAGATAATTTGCCTCCCAAGGCAATAGGCTATATGAACAACGACGCTTTCAAAAATGGCGACCTGATCTCCGGTTCTTCGGTTCTGATCTTAAAATTAAGTGACGAGAATGGTATTAATATTTCAAAGGCCGGCATTGGGCATGATATGATACTTACCGTGAATGACACATTAAATATTGTTCTTAATGACTACTATTTGGCTGATCCCGATAAATACACCGGTGGGACGGTACGGTATCCATTTGAAAACCTGGCGTCTGGGAATTATACAATTCGCATAAAAGTGTGGGATACATATAATAACTCTTCGGAAATATCGTTCGGATTTCAAGTAGGTTCTCCTAGTGGAATACAGTTAAATGCTCTCAATGTTTATCCTAACCCGTTCGATAAGGAATTTTCATTTGAACTTAACCATAATAGAGGCAATGAAGATGTAGAGGTTGTTTTGAATTTGTTCCTCAAAACAGGGCAACGACTTACGACTTTTAAGTGGCAATATTATAATAGTGAGACGATTATCAAAGAAACAATACCATCTTTGTATTTGAAACCGCTAAGTATTCTGGGTTATCAATATGTATATTCCTTAGAAATCAGATCGCTAAAAGATAATTCAGTTGACAAAAAGTCTGGAAAACTGTCGCGTTTACCCTAGGCTATCAAGAAATCTTGCAATTTTTTTTATTAATAAATATCTTTCGTCGTATTTTTGACCCTTTAAAAGAAGTAGATTAAAATCTCTTCCTATCGCAAATCCAATTTATATGAGACTATTTTTTGTTGGTTTATCCTCTCTACTTATACTATCAAATACAAACCTGCTTGCGCAAGTGGTAGGAGCCGATTCATTGAGAATACCAAGCACACCTATTTCTTTTTTGACTTTCGCGCCAGATGCAAGGAGTGCTGCAATGGGTGAAGCGGGAGTAGCCCTGAGTGCAGACGCAAATTCTACTTACTGGAATGCTTCCAAGCTTCCTTATGCCGAGAAAGATTTCGGCGCTTCTATTTCTTACACACCTTGGTTACGGAATTTGGTAGATGACATGTGGTTGGGTTATGCAAGTGCATATAAGAAGGTTGGTAAAAGGCAAGCTATCGCAGCCTCGGTAAATTATTTTAGTAATGGAGAGTTGGATTTACGAACGGCAACGGGTATTCAAAATGGTTATTTCAGATCAACAGAGTTCGCTTTTAACGCTACGTATGCTCAGCAATTAGGAAAGAACTTTTCGATGGGTTTGACGTTGAAATATATTTCTTCCAATTTAGCAGGTAATGCGGTTGTAAATAATGTGTCGTTAAAACCAGGGCGTGTAGCTGCTGGTGATATATCGGCCTACTACCGGAAACAATTGAAAAATGAGGACACAGGAAGTGATCTTACCTGGTCGTTAGGTGCGGTATTATCAAATTTAGGAGGTAAGATCAGTTACGGATCTGGCGCCGAAGCTAGTTTTATCCCAACGAACATCAAAATAGGTGGCGGACTTTCGTATACTGCCGACGGGCGCAACAGGTTTAACTTTATATTGGATGCCAGCAAGTTAATGGTGCCTACTCCTCACGCAGGAACCAACGTAAACACCAAGGGAACACTAAGCGGAATATTTGGTTCTTTCTCAGATGCACCTGATGGTTTTAAAGAAGAAGTTCAGGAAGTTGCCGTGGCTGTCGGTGCAGAATATTGGTATAACGGTGTTTTTGCTTTACGAGGCGGTTATTTTGGAGAGAACAAAAATAAAGGCAATCGCAAATTTTTTACTGCGGGAGCGGGTGCCAGGTTCATGAAAAATTATGGTGTTGATTTTGCGTATTTGTTCCCGGTAACCCAAGGAAGCCCTTTGGCGCAAACACTCCGAATTTCGCTTTCGATGTATCTGAATAAGAAAGAAAAGCTGGATGTTGGTGACGAAAACTAAATATCAGCTATATTTATAATTCTTTGGCGAATGACATATTCAGTGTCATTCGCTTTTTTTTATTGCAAATTACTTATGCTCCTGGACCGTACCATTGCCCCTGATTTTAAGGTTATTAATTCCATACATCTGCCGGAAACACAATCCTTTGTACTGGATAATGGAATTCCTCTTCATGTGATCAACATCGGAGAACAGCCTGTGATAAGGCTGGAAGTCATTTTTGATGCCGGTAACTGGTATGAAAAGGAGCGGGGAACATCCTTTTTTGCAGTCAAAATGATGACTGAGGGTACCTCGAAACATGGTTCATCCGAAATAAGTCAAGCCTTTGATAAATTAGGAGCATTTATTGATATGACCCATTCCTCAGATCGCTCCGGGATTGTGGTCTACTGTCTGTCAAGATTCCTTCCTGAGGTGCTTTCACTGGTGAATGAGCTGATCAATGACTCAATTTTTCCTGAAAAGGAACTGGGCGATCTTCGGAACATAACGCTTCAGAACTTACGTGTCAACAAGGAAAAAACAGCCTATCTGGCTTCAACAGAATTACGCGCGGTTTTATTCGGGAAAACACATCCTTACGGGCAAAGCCAGGATGAAGAAGTGATCCAGGGACTGCCACTTGATTCCATTAAAGCCTATTTTGAAAAATTCATTAAATCCGGCAAAAGTACGGTGGTCCTGGCAGGGCAGGTAAGTCAGGAGAATGTTGACCAGGTGAACAAATTTCTTGGGCGAAATTCAGGCAATCACGAAGTCTCGCATATATCTAATATATCTGAATCAGTTTACGCTGGGCTGGAAGTATTAATAGAAAAGGATGAAAGCGTTCAATCTTCAATTCGCCTAGGACGGAGGTTGTTTAATCGTCATCATCCCGATTACTTCAAAATGCTTGTTACCAACGAAATTTTGGGTGGGTATTTCGGATCCAGATTGATGAAAAATATTCGCGAAGAGAAGGGCTTGACCTATGGGATATCGTCCAGCGTGGTAACCCTTGCCAACGATGGCTATTTCATGATCGGCACCGACGTAAAAAAGGAATTTACGCAACAGACAATTGACGAAATAAAAAAAGAAATATATCGTCTGCAGACCGAATTGATTGGAGAGGAAGAGCTTCAAACTGTTAAGAATTTTATGGCCGGGGAATTCGCCGGATCGCTGAATACGGCTTTCGAAGTTGCAGATCGCCGGAAAATACTTTTAATGGATGGCTTACCAGCGGATTTTTTCAATCAATACATCGATCAGATCCACGCGACAACAGCAGAAGATATTCAAAACATGGCTTCGACTTATCTGAAACCAGAAGATATGGCTGAAGTGGTGGTTGGAGGAAAGTAGATTTGATGTATCAACTCTTATTCAAGGCGTCTTTGTATGCTTTAAGACAGCGTTCCCGTGCCATTTTGTGATCTACAATGGGATCCGGATAGTTGAGGCTATTGAGTTCAGGCACCCATTTGCGGATGTAGTCGCCTTTTGGATCAAATTTCTCTGCTTGTGCCATTGGGCTAAATATTCGAAAATAGGGAGCCGCGTCCGTTCCTGACCCCGCTGCCCATTGCCATCCGCCGTTGTTAGCGGCAAGGTCGTAGTCCAACAGTTTTTCGGCAAAATAGGCTTCTCCCCAACGCCAGTCAATTAACAGGTGCTTTGTCAGAAAGCTGGCAACGACCATGCGCACGCGGTTATGCATAAAACCGGTTGTATTAATCTCGTGCATTCCCGCATCTACCAGCGGATAGCCTGTTTTACCATCACACCACATTTTGAATTCCCGTTGGTTATTACGCCATTGAATACGGTCATATTCGACCCGGAAAGCTTTTCCTTCACCTACATGAGGGAAATTCCATAGAATTTGCTGATAAAAGTCCCGCCAGATCAGTTCGTTAAGCCAGGTTTGACTGGTTTTAAAGGCCTTCCTTGCCATCTCTCTGATGCTTACGGTACCAAACCGTAAATGAATGCCAATGTGTGTGGTACCGGGTTGTGCAGGATAATTTCTTCGATCTTCATATTTTTCCAAAACCTCATTTTCTACCTGGCGTGACGGAAATGGATCTTTCGATTCTGCAAACCCGATGTCTTCAAGTTTCAGGACAGGCTGGTTTTTTATTTTAAGAAAATGAGTAAAGTACTGCTCAGTCGGATAAGATGAAAGATAAAAATCATTGCACTTCGCCTTCCAGGCACGACTGTAAGGCGTAAAAACCGTGTACGGCGTATTCTGGCCGGTCTGGATTTCGTTTTTTTCGAATATGACCTGATCTTTGAAAGTTTTGAAGGATATACCGGACGCTTTCAATAAAATCTCAATCTCCTGATCCCGCGCCTTGGCATAAGGTTCGTAGTCATGATTTGTATAAACTTCTGCGATTTCGAATTCTTTAATAAGCTTTTCCCAGATTTCATTTGGGGTTCCATACCGAACTAAAATGTCCGAGTCCTGTTCAGCTAACTTCTTCTGCAGTTCAAGCACAGAATGATGAATGAACGTCACACGGCTGTCTTGTTTATTCTCTAATTTGTCAAGAATGTTTTTATCAAAAATGAAAAGACAGATTACGGGAAAGCCTGAACGCAACGCGTGATAGAGTCCCGCATTATCATGAAGCCGAAGGTCTCTGCGATGCCAGAAAATGGCTATTTTCTCTTTTGCCTGACTAGCCATATTGGTTTAAAGTGGTTTGTTGCCTGAAATGACATACATCATAGCTCCACCCGCAGAATGGTACTTATTGGCATCGATGTTCCGAAGCATGCGCTCACTCAGGTGGGCATATTTTCTTTTGTAATTTTCGAAGAAATCAAGATTTTCCTTTCCCATTACCCTGAAATAATCATAGTCGGTAAACTGGTCGTTACTCCATGTATTTCCGGTCTGCCACTGTTTCATGGTTGCAACCTGCTCATCCGTATTGTAAGGCGGATACATGGCAATTGCTTTGTCGGATAATCTTACTTCAACATTATCGAAGCCAGCCTGAGAAAGAAACCCCGGCACCAGATCTCCGAGCGAATTATCGCCCAGACCCAGTTTCTTTTTTCCTCTTTCAAAGATCAGCGCGTATTTAACATGGTCGAGCACCTCTTCGATTGGATCATTCATAGAAACAGAGCTCTGTGTGAGACTTTGGACCAGATTATTTGGTTCAACACAAAGAATCGTGCCGCCTGGTTTCAGCACCCGTTTCATTTCTTTTATAACTCGGTTTGGATCCTGAACATGAATTAACAGCGTTTGACAGGTTACGATGTCAAACTGACAATCATCATATGGTAGCTCTTCGGCATTTCCTTTTTTTAACTCAAAGTCCACGCCTGCTTTCTGGAAATATTCCCTTATCTCATCCTCACCTTTCGACCATTTCCTATCATTATCTACGCCATAAACCTTTGCCGGAGTTCCGAGATAGTCAGCCAGTAGCCTGCTCCAATGACATTGTCCGCATCCGACATCCAACATTTGAAAATGGTTACTCAACTGAAGCCGCTTGGCCAATAAATTCAAAAAACTCTTATTCCACCAAAAGTCCCGATATGTGCCGAAAAAATCCTCTGAATGTCCTTTACGCTTTATATTTTTAGTTCTCATAGTATATTTACATCGCCGGGGACTTAGAAGAATACTCCTAAACCGTTTCAAAACAACACGATTGTTGGCAGTAAAATTCGTTGCGGTAAAAGTATCTCTTTTGTTGACCTGATCGTCAGGATTATTAAACCTTTTATTTAAATTATTCATGAAAATTCGATTGAGTATTCTGTTCAGCCTGGTTTGTATTGTGGCTCTGGGGCAAAAAAAAGAAGAGAAGCAGGAATGGAAGCAACTTTTTAATGGAAAGAATCTGGACGGCTGGGACCTGAAAATACGCGGATACGAGCTGAATGATAACTATAAAAATACTTTCAGAGTGGAGGACGGAAAGATGGTCGTTCGTTACGACGGTTATGATGATTTCAAACAGAAGTACGGACATATATTTTACAAAAGTGATTTCTCTTACTATCGTATTGCTGTAGAGTATCGCTTTGTGGGTGAGCAAGCTCCGAAGGGGGAGGGCTGGGCATGGCGAAATAGCGGCATCATGGTTCACGGGCAACCGGCTGCGACGATGGGGAAGGACCAGGATTTCCCTGCTTCAATAGAAGTCCAGTTGTTGGGCGGAAATGGTAAGAAAAGAAGTACTTGCAACCTGTGTACTCCGGGAACCAATGTGGTCATGGACGGTAAGCTCATTACGCAGCACTGCGTTAACTCTACTTCAAAGACGTACGACGGAGATCAATGGGTGCGTGCAGAAGTATTGGTTTTAGGAGATTCACTGATTCAGCATTTTGCAAATGGCGAGATGGTGCTCCAGTATAACAAACCACAATTGGGTGGGGGGAACGTAAGCGGAAATGACCCTTCGTTGCTTATAGCCGGAAAGCTGCTGGATCATGGATCTATTTCATTGCAAAGCGAGAGTCATCCTGTTGAATTCCGTAAGGTTGAAATTTTGGACTTAAAGGGCTGTACTGATCCGAAGGCGGCGAACTACAAATCTTACTACGTGAAGTCGGACAACAGCGCCTGTACATACGGTAAAAAGAAAAAAGGTTGATATACACTTACCTGCTTCCATTTGAACCGGTTTAAAGCTAAGTGTGTACCTCGGAAATGAACATCAAAAATGTCAGTAGTGGCATTATTGACGTTCATTTTTAAAATATACTCTTTTGAGATCATGAAAGCATTAGGTGAGTATTTTGCAATAGCTGTATGTCCGGTTTATTGGATTTGGCTTCTTCTTTTTGCTTTTTATGCAAGAGCCGAACCCGATTCGACTTTTAAAAATAGGAATATCCACTTTGTTTTAAGTTTGGATTCACGGAGTACAATTATTGACCAGCACCATGTGCGGATCAATGGAGGATTGACGGGAATCAGCTTTGGTGAAAAATATCACAAGGTCACGATTGGATATTATTGGCTTGGCTATAGTGCGTCCAGGCGGCTGATCAACTGGCATAAAAAGCTTTCGCAAAGTGTCAATTTATCGTACTACACAAAAACGGATGTATGGTTTGTAAGTACAGCCTACTGGTACCCAATTATCAGAAGTAATAAATGGACGCTTTCTGTTCCAATTGAAGTTGGTGTAGGAACGGAAACTGCAAATTACCGACAACTTGTGAATGATAATTCCATCAGGGATAAGAATTTTCGTTTTGAGCCGTACCAGATTGGGGCTTACGGCGAATATAGGGTGACGCCCTGGGCGGGTTTGGATGCGCAGTTCGGTTATCGAAATGCAATTTCCCAGGGACATTTTAGGAAGCGATTTGCAGGTGTTTATTACAGCTATGGCTTAACGCTTTACCCCGGTACGATTTACAAAGATCTCAAGGGGTGGTACGTGAAGCGGCATTGACCCTAAAGCGTCAACACAGGATGTTCCCAGGAATTGAAGATTTTAGTTCGACCGATTTAGCCAAAATCTAAAAAAGCACCCATGCAGGTGCCATTTTAGATTTCCAATAAAAGAAGGATAAGTCAGAGCCTCACAATTTCTGCCCCGATCGCATTTAGCCTGGTGTCTATGTTCTGATAACCGCGGTCTATTTGCTCAATATTGTCAATAATACTCACACCCTTTGCTGAGAGGGCCGCGATGAGCAGCGCAACCCCGGCACGGATGTCAGGTGATGTCATTCGGATTCCTCTTAATTGCATTTCCCGGTTATGACCGATAACGGTGGCGCGGTGTGGGTCACAAAGGATAATTTGAGCGCCCATTTCAATCAGTTTATCAACGAAGAAAAGGCGGCTTTCAAACATTTTCTGGTGAACCAGTACGGTTCCCTGAGCCTGTGTCGCGGTTACCAGAATGATACTCAACAAATCCGGAGTGAAACCTGGCCAGGGTGCATCAGAAACCGATAAGGTAGATCCATCCAGATAATTTTCAATACGGTAATGGTCTTGCGCAGGAATAAATATATCATCGCCACGGAATTCCATTTTTATTCCCAGGCGCTGAAACACATCCGGGATAATACCTAATTCTGCAATCTGACAGTTTTTAATGGTGATTTCGGATCTTGTCATAGCGGCAAGGCCAATGAAGCTACCGATTTCGATCATATCAGGCAACATGGTGTGTTCCGTGCCATGCAGTTCACTGACACCTTCGACAACAAGCAAATTGGAAGAAATTCCCGAAATTTTGGCTCCCATACGATTCAGCATTTTACATAACTGCTGAAGATATGGTTCACATGCTGCGTTATAAATAGTCGTTGTGCCTTCCGCCATTACAGCAGCCATCAGTACGTTTGCCGTTCCGGTTACAGAAGCTTCGTCTAATAGCATGAAAGTGCCTTTGAGATTGGCGGCGTCTACTTTGTAAAAACCGCCATCTTCACCGTCATAGCTAAAAGTGGCGCCGAGTTTTTCGAAACCAAGAAAGTGCGTGTCCAGTCTCCGGCGTCCTATTTTGTCCCCTCCAGGTCGAGGAATTCTGCCTTTACGGAACCTGCCGAGCATAGGACCAAGCAGCATTACCGAGCCTCTTAGAGCTGCCGCTTTCTGCCGGAAGGAATCCGACTCCAGATAGTCAAGATTTATATCATTGGCTTCAAAGCGGATAGATGATTCGCTTAACCGTGTACGACGCACACCCAGGTCACCTAGCAAGTTAATGAGCTGATTTACATCACGAATGTTGGGAATATTATGAATTGTAACCGGCTCCTTTGTCAGTAGCACGGCGCAGATGATTTGCAAAGCTTCGTTTTTGGCGCCCTGCGGTACGATTTCCCCTTTCAGTCTTCTGTCTCCGGTTATTTTAAATGAAGCCATATTCAGTTTTGGGCAGCTTCCTGCTGCATGTTTATTAAAGGATTTTTAAATAAAAAGCCGACAGCGATTCGATTTGAAATCAAATCCGCTACCGGTTCTTCTGTTAAACTTTCAGAAAGTTAAATACCCGGTTTTTTTCTGTTCCGGTTATTATTGTTGTTATTCCTGCCTCCGAACTTATTATTGTTGTTAGGCCGGTTCCTATTGGGGTTATTGCCCTGATTATTTGGGCCTTGACGGTCCTGGTTGTGAGTTGGCTGCTGTGCTTTGAAACTACTTTGGTGATTTCCACGACGTTCCTGATTGCTGTTGCGGTCTTTTGGTGCAGCATCCACAGGCCCATTTTTACGAATGTAGTCTATTTCTTCTTTCAACTTTCCTTTGGAAAGCTGTTCAAGCTGGCCAAGAAGTACGTGGTCTTCAGGGTTGTCTTTGTTCCAGGTATTGAAAAAGGAACGCATGAGACGGAAAATGTAAGAAACGAAGGCAAGACGATCTTCTTCGTTTTCAGTCTGAACGGCTTTTTCCAATAACAGATCAATATTCCTTCCGTAGTGACGATAAGTTAGATTGCGCTGGTTGTATCCTACTGTAAGCGGCTTCTTTCCAAGTGATTCTTTAGACGGTGGTGGATAGGGGCTGTCCACATCCAATTCAAACCCTGACATGATATACAGGTCATCCCAGAGTTTGTTGGTGTAATCCTGGTTGTCTCTCATGTTTGGATGAATCTGACGCATGAGCTCAACCAATATGTTTGCGTACAGATTGCGCTTTGCCTTGTCTTCGATCTTAACAATGTGATCGGCAAGTTTTTGTACGTTACTTCCGTATTCTTTCAAGTGCTTGAATATTTTTATATAATCACAAAAATAGAAAGTTTTAATCGAAAGTAAAGGGCATGGCGGGAGAAAGGATAACGGAGTACAGGGAGAATGGAAGTAATCACAATTTATGCGTTGCCATTTTAAAAAAAGGAAAAGTTTTGTGTGAAGTAAGAACTAAGGTATCCAGATAATTTTGCCGTTCATTCCTTTTTGAGCTTCCGGGGAAAACGGGCAATCCGAGTTACTCAATTCCATTTTGTATAAAAGTATTCCTGCGGGTAGATTATCAGGTTGCCAAAACACTTCATTTCGACCGAGGTGGGGTGTCGTTTGAATCGTTTTTATTTCCTTTCCCTGCACGTTTTTTACTATAATGGTCCAAAGGTCCTGCGCTTTGGCTCCTTCAATATCCATATAGAATTTTAGCCATTGTCCTGCAGGATTTGGGGAAACACCTGCCTTTGCAATTAGCGGCGATTCCTGAACGCGAAAACGTATCCGATAGGGCGGAGCAAGATTCTTGCTGACATCCCTTGCCTTTACCGAAAGAATATAGGTGCCAGATTTTAAAGGTATCGCTGGTTGCACTTTTAAAAGGAAATTGTTGGGTTTGGCCTTCGAAACTAAAGCATTCTTTAAATAAACGCTTTGCTCAGGACAGATTTGGCAGTCTTCTTTTATGTGTAAATCAATGCCTGACGTGTCGTCGCGGATCAAAAATAGACTTTCATCATTAATTTGGACACCAATCAGCGGGCTTGCCGATACCACTTCATTGTCATTGATTTGCCGGTTATCCAGGCTAACGGTGAGGATCGGAGGCATCATGTCCGTTATCACTACGAACGAGTGATACATGCTGTTGTTGGTATAAATTGCCTCCGGAAGATGGGTATCATTGAAAGTCACAGCCAGATTGTTCTGGCCTTGCTTCCCCATTGTTGGAATAGTGAGTTCAAAGGCTCGGGTTTCATGGGCATTTAAAGAGGAGACCTTTACAAAATTTGTGGTTGTCTTCCCTGGTGTTGAATGCACAATGCTCACCCTTACGGAGTCGGTAAATGCAGTGCTGGAAATATTTTGAAATGAGGCGTTTAATCTGAAAAAATCACCTTCCTGAACTTCAAAAGAATGTGAGCCGCTCAGCGAAACAACGACTTCGGGTAAGTTTAGGTTCGACTGGCCACTGGGGATGAATTCAAACGAGCGGCTGCCGGACGGCCTGTCGCCACCTTGGGACAAGTAGACACGCCAATAAATCTTTTGAGCAGAATCCTCGCGAAGAACGATTTTCGTACGGGCGATCAAACCGTCCGCATAAATAGAGCTTGCATTAGGTGATGTGAAATCTTGTGTAAAATCCCATTCAAACGTAACCTGATCGTTTTCACGACCGACGGGAACCTGAGCAATGAGTTCAATTTCAAGCTCATTGGTGACAGAGCTTGTTAATGGTAGAATTGGAATTGCGCCACCTTCGGGTAAGGAGGTTTGAATGCTGAATTTATTGTTGAGTTCGTTTTCTTCAGGAATTAGATTTTCCGGATCCAAGGAGAAAGTCCAGAATTCATTGAGGGGCGACTGAATGATGTTTGGGATTTTTAACACCAACGTGTCGGTAGTTTTAGTAGGGCTAATGACATATTCAAGGCTTGAAACTGGCATTCTACCGTTGTCCCGCTTTAACGATAGTTTATAGTTCCCATCGTGAAAACGCCCGCCATTGGTGACTCCGATCTGAATATTCAGCGAATCACTTTCGGATGTTGCCGTTTTGCCTGTTACGTCTTTAATTGTAAACAGTGTTGAATCTAATGCATAATCAGGAAGTCTCGCCGGGAAAATCCGAATAGCCGGATCGCCTTGCAAATTCATCTGTTGTGCCGTCGTAACATCTGCAATGGTGGGATTTTTGAGCATATTTCTTCGGATCGCTTCTTTTTGAAGGATTCCAAAGGGTTTGCTAACAAAGGATGAATCTGCTAGCACCTCATAAAAGGAATCGGTGTAACGCTTTAACGAAGTTGAAACACCATTGAACGTATGGGCAAGAAAAAGTACTGAGCCATTTTCGGGTGTGAAAGTCCAGTCGCTGCTGATGGTTGACGAAGAGTAAAAAATGCTTCCGGTTGCACACCCGTTTACGATAACCGCAGGATAAAATGGTGCGTTTTTGTAATTCCTTTCTGCATCGCTTGCATAACCAATGTCAAGGTCTGTGACATTGGGTCCCGAGTGTCCGAAAAGTGTCATGAGCGCCACGCCGTTATTGATTGGAGTGTCCAGCTGGAATATTTCGACTGGATCATCGGTCCTTTTGGAAATCGTGGTAACGGAAGCCGCCAAAGTTGAATTTTTGATCTTACTTTCAAAGGAGTGAACATAATCACGAAACAATGAAAGCTCGCCCGCAGATCGGCCGCCGCTTAGGTGAAGGATGTTTTTTCGCCATTGAGCTGAAGGGGATTGACTTTCCAGTCTGATTACTTTTTTCAAATAGGTCCATACCTGTTGTGAATTGCTGACATTAATTCTTCCGACGGGAACCGATGGGACGTAATAAGACGCGCTCTCACCAATTTCCATCGCCAGCGACAGGTCTGAACCTGGCCATCCTCCATTGGGGACCATGTCCAGTTCCCTTTGACTACTCGATTTTCGTGCTGTTTGTGGATCAATTGATTTGCCAATAAGAAAAACAGAACGCAATCGATTCTCTTGATTCAGCCATTTGATTAAGTTTCTAAGGCCTAACGGCCCCGGATCGCCATAATTGAAACGATCATAAACTTCTTGAATGTTGATGATCAGCGGATGATAATTGCCCCCTTTATCCGTGGAACGATACGCTGCATAGGCTGCGACGGGATCCGAACTTTCGGTGACGGATTGACGAACAAGCGGATGAGTGATCATCAGATAATCGGTATGATCAGCGTCAATTTTCTGGAAGTGGACGCTTGATATTGATTGTACTTTCAAAAACTCCCGGATGGAAATGATCTTTCTGATTTTGTCAATTCCAAGTCCTCGATTTATTAGCTTGATTTCCTTTGGGTTGTAGCTGTCAGAACAATCGTAAAGAAGGCTGGCCTTAGAATCTTTTATGATCCAGGTCTTGGCAGCCATGGAGGAATCAAAATAAAAATATTTTTGAGAGAGGTTTTCAGGAAGTATAGTTTTTTGCTGATAACGCCATTTCACAGCTGAGACGGATATTGAACCCGTGTTGTTGACCGGAACGATTGAAAGTGATACCTTCCCGGCAACCGGGATATCATTTTGGTTTAGCAAAAGTTTAAAAGTTTTTGAGCCATAGTTTGATAAAATAAATTTATTCACTTTTCTGCCGGGGTTGTCCTTTGTGCCGATCCATACTTCTACTTCGTGATTGCCTGCAGAACGACCAACAAAGACGATTTCTACAAAGCAATCGTTACGTTTTTCGCGAATGGCGTTTTCGGTTTGGAATGATATGGTGCCCCATTGGCCATCTTTTAACTCCGGGCCTGTCCAACCTTCCCCAACATCATAGGTTGAACTTGCGATTCCGGTTTCAAAATTGCTGCCCGGCGGGTAGAAATTGCCCGGGGCATAAAAGGAGGTGAATAGTTGCACTGACTCGTCGAAATGATAACTTATCGTATCATCGGTCAAATTATTTTCAAGTGGCAGGATTCTCTTTCCTATGCCGGCGTCTTGTCTCCATGTCAAAAAATAAGAGGCGGTGTCGGAATACAAACTGTAGTAAGAATGAGGTAAAGCATCGGGTCTGATATACAGGGCGGAGTCCGCAAAACCGTCATTCTTTTGGCCATAGAACCCGATATAGCTATCAGCGGTCAGTCTTCCGGAAATATCCTTTTTTACTTCAATAGCCAGTTCCCTTCCATGCCTGAAAATCTGTAGCGCGTTTGCCGGAATGGAATCGAGTGGGAGGCCGGCGTTGAGTAGTTCCTGGCCGGTAATTTTATAAAAGCCGCTTTCAATGATTGGAATACGAAAGTATCGTTGTTGCTGATTAAGCCACTCATTGCCAAATAGTCTTTGCGCAATGGCTGTATTTTTACCGTGTAGACTAAAAAGTGTAAACAGGCAGATTTGGATCAATAGTCTTTTCATTTCATACGAAAATCAGTTTCTTCAAGAGGAAGAGTACGAATCTTTCTTTTCGTAAAGATTCATAGAAAAGGCAAAAGCATGATCCGCATCTATTCCATGGTACACAGACGAAACCAGTTCCCAATCGTTGGGGTTAATGGCCGGAAAAAAAGCATCGCCTTCTAAATGTGCATGGACAACAGTGAGATACAGTTTTTCGACAATAGGTAACGCCTGCTCAAAGACCGATGCACCTCCAAGTATGAATACTTCATTTTCTTCTTGAAGTAACGCCAGCGCTCCGGATATATCAGCAGCATACTCCACATCTGTAGCCGTGCTGTCCGATTTAGTGGTTAATACAATATTCCGATACGAAGAGTGTAAAGCGTCGGGTGCCTCGAAACTCTTTCTGCCTGTTAAAAAGGGTTTACCATTGGTAACCTTTTTGAAGTGCTTCCATTCGTCGGGAAGATGCCATGGAAGATGGTTATTTAAACCGATGACCCTGTTCTCGCTCATGGCAGCAATGATATACAGGTGAGGTTTGTTGCTGAGATTGCTCATATTTTTAGATCAGCGATGAAAGTTTTATGACGTTAATTTAGGAAAGATCCTGATTTAAGAGGTTTAAATATGTTTTGTATTTTTTGAAGGCCAGGGAAAATTTCATTTTCAATTGGACTCGTTATCTCACAATGGGGTAATCGTATTTTCGTAACAATGAAAAGTGTATTCTTTAAAATTGTTCCAGCGGAATTCACAAAAAGCACCTTTTCAGTAACTTGGGATTAATTTCATCTTATTTGAGTGACTTCATAAATGGCTAAAAGTCTAAAACGCTAAAATCAACCATCACATTTTTCAATTATGAATTTCGAGATTATTAAGGCACAGGCTCTGGCAACAATCACCCAATATGGTGGCAAGATATTATTGGCCATTGTAGCGCTAATTATTGGCCGCATTCTCATAGCGAAAGTAAGTTTAATTGTCGGTAAGATGATGGAAAAGCGACAAGTTGACCGTGACGTTCAGCCTTTTTTGAACTCTCTGATGGTCGTCCTGCTGAATGTAATGCTTCTTTTAAGTATTGCAGGCATTGTGGGCATTGAAACTTCTTCATTTGTAGCTGTTCTGGGTGCAGCCGGCCTGGCCGTAGGTTTAGCGTTACAGGGAAGCCTTGCCAATTTTGCAGGCGGAGTTTTAATCCTTATTTTTAAACCTTACAGAGTTGGCGACTTGATAAGTGCCCAGGGTTTCACGGGGGTTGTTGAGGGCGTACAGATCTTCAATACAGTGATGGTAACTCCAGATAATAAGACCATCATTTTACCAAACGGCTCATTGTCAACATCTCCGATCGTGAATATATCGGGCAAAGGAAAAATTCGCGTAGATATGACGTTCGCTGCCGGAAACCAGAATGGAGTGGATGCCATCAGAGCGTCTCTAAAAAAGATAACAGACAGTTGTCCAACGGCGCTGAAAAATATTGAGCACGATCTTTTAGTTAACAAAATCAATGAAAATGCAATCTTTTTTGATGTAAGGGTCTGGACGCCTAGTGACAATTATTGGGACACCTATTATTATGTACAGGAAGGCGTGAGCCGCCAATTCGCGGCAGACGATATCAAAGCACCATTGGCAGCGCCGTTGAGTGTTGCGATAAAGCAATAATTAATAATTCGTGTCAACTTTTTGAGACCTTGAAAGGTGTGGGAGCTCAGCTTCCACACCTTTTTTTGACTTCAGATCTATTTTTTGCAGGATCTTTTATCGGGTATGGATGTCTTTTCACTTCAATCTCGCAAAACCGGAGCATCTGATACGCCATCTGAAATCGAAAATCCGTTCCGTATTTATACCTTTGTGAATTATTTCAGTTCAGGTTCCGATAATACATTACAATTCCATGTTTGAAAACTTACAGGATAAACTTAACAACGCCTTTCGTACCCTAAAAGGGAAAGACCGTATATCAGATATAAACGTTGCCGCTACCACAAAGGAAGTGCGTAAAGCGCTTGTCGATGCGGACGTTAATTTTAAAATAGCCAAAGACATTACAGACCGGATCAGGGAAAAAGCTCTTGACCGTAAAATATTGATCTCGGTAGAGCCGGGACAGATGTTTGTGAAGATTGTTCAGGAGGAGCTTACTGAACTGATGGGAGGGAAGGCTGAGGGCATCAACATCAAAGGCGATCCTGCTGTGATCCTGATTGCTGGTCTGCAAGGATCCGGTAAAACGACCTTTACCGGTAAGCTCGCATATTTATTAAAAAAACAGGGGCGGCAGGTACTACTTACGGCCTGTGACGTCTACCGTCCGGCGGCGATAGATCAGCTTAAAGTTCTTGGAGAACAGGTTGGCGTTGAGGTGTACGCTGAGCCGGAAAATAAGAATCCGGTGAGTATTGCTCAGAACGCGATCGCTCATGCAAGGAAGACTGGCAAAAAAATTGTGATCGTCGATACAGCCGGTCGTTTGGCTGTTGATGAAGTGATGATGCAGGAGGTTGCAGATATAAAGTCCGCAATTAACCCTTCTGAAATTCTTTTTGTCGTTGATTCCATGACGGGTCAGGATGCGGTCAATACGGCCAAAACGTTTAACGAGCGCCTGAATTTCGACGGAGTTGTACTTACAAAACTGGATGGTGATGCCCGTGGTGGAGCCGCTCTTTCAATTCGTCAAATCGTAGACAAGCCGATCAAGTACATCAGTACCGGTGAGAAAATGGAAGCCCTTGATCTATTCTATCCTGACCGTATGGCGAGCAGGATTTTGGGAATGGGTGACGTCATTTCTTTGGTTGAACGTGCTCAACAGGCATTTGACGAAGATGAAGCCAAGCGCATTAATGCCAAAATGCGGCAGAATAAATTCGATTTTGACGATTTTCTTGGTCAGCTGCAGCAGATCAAAAAAATGGGTAACGTGAAGGACCTTATCGGTATGATTCCAGGAATGGGAAGTGCCATGAAAGATGTCGATATTTCTAATGAATCTTTCAAACCCATTGAAGCGATTATCCAGTCCATGACCAAAAAGGAAAGAGAAAATCCCGACATGATCGACGGAAGTCGTAAGAAAAGGATTGCTACGGGGAGCGGGACTTCTATTTTACAAGTAAACAATCTGATCAAACAGTTTGATGATATGCGTAAAATGATGAAGAAAATGAACACCATGCAGGCCGCAGGAAAACTTGGCAAAGCTTTAAAAAGATAAATAGTAGTTGAGGCCTCACAAATTGGACCAGGAAATCCGGAAGCACATTTTATGAAGCGTATTTTTTTGCTTATTGTTATTTTAATAGCTGCTAATAAAAGTGCGCTTTTAGCTCAGGCGTCGGTTGGGTATTATCCATGGAGTAGTTTGTTGTCGGTCAGTACGAACCCGAAAAAGGCAGTTTGGCTTGATTCGCGTTTCCAGACTAATTCTTTATTCAGCAGTTTGAGTGTCGATATTCTGCCGATGATCAATCTTAAAAGGGGTGAGATTGTACAATGGTATTTAGGGGGAGGCTTGCGTCTAAACCCGTTGTATCGGATAGCTGACTCCAGAGCCGATCTGATCACGATCGATGGTTACTCTATTAATGTCGGCGTGCGCATTGCTCCTATCCCGCAAAACAGGAATATTCAGCTTGCTCTGGAATTGAATCCCTATGTCAAAGATGATTTTGCAAGTGGTGTTCTGAAAAGTCATTTTGGGCTTGTATATGTTTTTGGCAAGAAGGTAAAACAAGAGATACCATAACATCCACCTACCCGATCAACGCTATTATGGAAGATAAATTGATAATCGAAATTATAGGTTGGCTGGGTGTTATTTTTTATGTGATCGCCTATTTTCTGCTAACAATAGGACTTATGAAAGCGGATGGATATCGTTTTCATTTCTTGAACATGCTGGGAGCTGCCGGGCTTATAACCGTTTCCGCCTACTACGGCGACAGGCCAAATCTGGTAGTAAATGTGATCTGGTTTGCAATTGGAATATTTGCTGTTTTCAAAAAATTCTTCACTTCTTCGCCTCAAGCAGTCAACACCGGTGCTTCTGACAAATGAAGCATTTCAATAGCCTGCGCTTTGTATCTTTTCAGTTTTTTTTCATACTCTTTTTTATCGCTAACGAGGCTTAGGTAAAAGTAAGCTCCGTCGACCAGAACGAAGATATTGTCGGCTACGTCTGCTGAGTCTTCAGCGTCAATATGTCCGTCCAATCGGCATTGTTCAATATGTCTGCCAAGCGTGTTACGCAGAGAGTCGAGTAGTTTTTTGTACAGGACACTAATTTTTGGTTCTCTGAAAGTCAGCGAATAACAGCTGTAAAAGAGACCGTCATCAAAAAGTGTATTCCACTTTTTGGAAAAAATATTGTCAATAATTTCCAACAAAGCCTTTCTTGAATCGACCGGTTTTTTCGGCTTCACTTTGTAGATTAATTGGTACTTATCCAAAATGTAGTCTATCAACCCGTAAGTAAGATCCTCTCTCGTCTGAAAATAGTGTATGATCAGGCTCGGATTAATGTCCATCTCCTTTGCAATCTTCGCAATAGAAGTATTTTCAAGCCCCTCTTTTTTCGCCAGTTCGTAGAATACCTTTATTATTTCTTTCTGTCGTGCTTCCTTAAGACTCTTTCTTCCCATTGGAATGATTGATCGATTGAGGTTTTATTATAGCAATGTATGAGATTTTTCAATAAAAATCACAAAATATTGTAATTGTATTTTGAATGAACGTTCAATTAATATAAGTTTACAATAACTTAATAATTGCTTAATCTTCAGGAGTTTGAAAACCTGCAAATTTGAGATCTGATTAAGTTAAAATCTACTATAACCTATAACCCAAAGAATTATGTTAAAAAAATTACGACACGTTTCTCATCAAAGGATGATTAATCTGGCGTTTCTCCTGACCGGCTTTTTGTTTCTGGCAGGATTTGAAACGGGCAAAGCGCAAGGTATTTCTCTTAAAGGAACCGTAACTGATGCGGGTAAAAAGGAAAGCTTGCCAGGGGTAAGTATCCTGGTCAAGGGAACTCAGCGTGGTGCAAACACAGATAGCAAGGGAGAGTTCGAGCTGAATGATCTTCCATCAAATGCGATCTTGATATTTTCCTTCATCGGATATAAGAAAATCGAAATTCCGGTAGCTGGGAAAACACAGTTAAAGGTGAGTCTGGAGGAAGATGTTAATAATCTGGAAGAAACCATCATTGTGGGCTTTGGTACACAGAAGAAGCTCAATATAGCTGGTGCAGTGGATCAGATCTCAGGTAAGCAGCTCGAAGCCCGCCCCATTGCCAACGTAATGCAGGGGCTACAGGGCATAAGTCCTGGCCTGAACATTACCTACGGCGGTGGAGCACCAGGGACCGTCCCTGTTATTAATATCAGAGGTTTCACATCCATTAACGGCGGATCTCCTTTGATTGTAATTGATGGAATTCCTGCATCAGACGGTTATGACATGCTGCGGCTGAACCCGGCAGATGTTGCGTCATTCACGGTGCTTCGTGATGCTGCTTCCGCTGCTATTTATGGAGCGCGTGCGGCATTCGGGGTAATCCTGATCACCACCAAGCAGGGAGGCCAGGGGCGCCAGTCGATCAGCTACAACAGTTATGTTTCCTGGGGCAGATCTACGGTGCTGCCTAAGCCCGTCACGGATCCTTACATATTTTCGAGAGTATTGGAAACGTCGACTGACAATACGCCCTGGGATTATGTGAATTATTCGGATGAGTATTATAAGTGGGCTAAGGAACGTTCCGACAATCCTTCCCTGCCCGATACCCGTCTCAATCCCAGCGACCCAAGTAAATGGGCGTATATGGGGAATAACGACTGGTATGACTACTTTTTTAACAAGTCCGGGTTTTCACAAAAACATGGTCTTTCATTCAGTGGAGGGGCCAAGGTTAACGAAATGCCAATTGGCTATTACCTGTCAGCGGATTACACAAAAGAGAACGGGTTAAACAAACTCGCCGCAGATCATTGGGATCGCTACGGATTGAAGGCAAGGATTAATTTTTCGCCGCTTAAATGGCTTAAAATTGACAACAATCTTTCTATTTATCAGACAAAACGAGAGCAGCCCCTTTCAAATATTACTGATATTTATTACCTCATGCCTACCGATGTGGCAAAAAATCCTGACGGGTCCTGGGGAAACAATCCTACCGGCAGGCTCGCGGCGAGGTTAACCGATGGTGGTGAAAATGAGGAAAATATGTTTGGTTTCCAGAATATTCTGAGCGGCGTTGCCACTTTTCTAAAGGGGGACCTGCAAATTAACGGGGATGCCAGTTTCAAGAAAGAGCAATGGAAGTATGACATGAATTCGCGTAAGTATAACATTGGCTATGGGCCAGGAGACATACGCCAGGAAGGAGGAAACGGCTATGTATCTCAAAGAAACGGTGACCTTAGAAACGACGCGATAAATCTTTACGCAAATTATCGGAAGGATTTCGGGATTCATGCAATAAATGTGTTGGGAGGGTATAATCAGGAAAGTTATGTATATGGAACCCTTACTTCGTTGCGCAATACACTGATCTCATCGTCTTTGCCTTATATCGGGCTTACGACCGGTGAGTCAACAATTACGTCAACGTACGAATCCTATGCAACCAGAAGCTATTTCGGGAGGATCAATTATACATTAAATGACAGGTATATACTTGAAGTAAACGGCCGCAATGATGGCTCATCCCGTTTCCCCAAAATAAGACGCTGGGGCTTTTTTCCCTCCGTGTCCGGAGCATGGATCGCAAGTTCAGAGAAGTTTATGAATTTTCTGACTCCAACCGTGTCCACACTCAAACTGCGTGCTTCTTACGGCTCTCTGGGAAATCAAAGTGTCGGGAATTTTAGCTACTTGCAAACGTTACCGACCAGTGTTTCCAGCTACCTGATTGATGGGGCACAACGTAGGATCATAACAAGTTCTCCATCCTTGAGCATTGACCCAAGCAATTACACCTGGGAAAGAGTAGCGACCTCCAACTTCGGGGGAGATCTGGGCGCGTTTAAAAACAAGATTTTGCTTACCTACGATTATTTTATCCGTAATACAACAGGAATGCTTACTGGTGGTCAGGAGCTTCCCGGTGTTCTTGGGACCTCTGTTCCAAGACAAAACTCAGCCGATTTACGAACCAAAGGTTGGGAAATGTCGCTGGCCTATCATGACTCCTATATGGTTGGGTCCAAACCACTATCGTTCGAGGCCAAGTTGGTTTTGTCGGATTCCCGCTCAAAAATCACAAAGTTTAAGAATGAGCAGCAATTACTGAATACTTATCGTGTAGGACAAGACCTTGGCGAAATCTGGGGACTGGAAAGCGACGGTTTTTTCAAGGACACAAAGGAAATTGCTGAACTGAATGAAACGGCAATTGTCCCCTGGGGAGCACTTGATATCCTTCCGGGATGGCCAAAGTATAAGGATCAGAACGGGGATGGAAAAATCCAAACGGGGTTATCAGCAAAGGATCCGAAGGATTTGAAAATTATCGGAAACTCTACCCAGCGCTATCGTATTGGGTTTAATCTGAGTACCGACTGGAATGGGTTTGATGCATCGGTGTTTCTACAGGGCGTTTTGAAAATGGATTTTTATCCAAGAAATTATTTATTCTGGGGGCCATATCAACAACCGTATGCTAACGTGTACCCATGGCACCTTGATTATTATCGCGCTACTGCTGATTCTGATCAGGACAGGGCAAAGCACTCTGCTTCTTACCTTGCCGCAGGACTTGCCGACGCAAACCTGAATCCCCAGTATCCCGTAATGCAGTCCTGGCTTGCCGACGCCAATTACGGAAGTGGCCTCGATATTCCCCAAACCAAATATTTGCTGAGCGGCGCCTACCTCCGTATCAAAAATGTAACGCTGGGTTATACTTTGCCGATGCCGCTTATGAAACGGGTTGGTATCCAGCGGTTCAGAGTATATGTTACCGGTGAGAATATCTTCGAATTTTCGAAAATCAAAAAATATATTGATCCCGAAGCGGTTAATCAGGGATCTGCCGCCTGGGCCTATCCATTTCAAAGAAAGCTGGCAGTCGGACTTAATCTGGAATTTTGATTTCAAATACCAAAACCTTAAAAAATCATGAAAAAGTATTCATTTATATTTCTGCTGATTTGTCTAAGCCTGGCGGCTTGCAATGAAGATTTTCTGGACCGCTACCCCCAGACATCTATTTCACCGGAGGCGTTCTTCAACACTGAGGAGGATCTGGCTTTATACATCAATGGCCTCATTTCGCTGCCTGACCGTTCTTCGTACGGTGGCGACCAAAACACTGACAACGCAGCTACCACGGGCGCAGTAGAAATGAAAACCATTATGACCGGCACGCCAACCGCTCAGAATATAACCGCAGGATGGAGCTGGGAAAGACTTAGAAATATCAATTATTTCCTGGGTAACTACCAAAAGGCGAAAGTAGCTGCAGATGTGAAAAGCCATTATGTGGGACTGGCTAGGTACTACCGAGCAGAATTCTACATGGCCAAGGTGAAAAGATATTCTGATGTACCCTGGTTTTCTCAAACCCTAAACCCGGAGGATGAACAGCTGTTTAAAACACAGGATCCACGTGCTTTGGTTGTGGATAGCATCATGGCTGATCTGGAATATGCATCCAATAACATCCGGGAAAAAGTGCCAACGGGAACTCCCGGTAAGTGGGCAGCGAAGATGCTGTATGCAAAAATAGCTTTGTACGAGGGTACATTCAGGAAATATCACACCGAGCTAAACTTGCAAAACACGGCAAACCGTTTTCTTGAAAAGGCGGCCACGGTATCCGGCGAGATTAAGTCGTCCAAAAAATTCTCAATTTACAACACAGGAAAGCCAGGTCAGGATTATGCTGCGCTGTTTTCAACGCAGGATTTGCTTGGTAATTCGGAAGTAATTCTTGCCAATATTTTTGATCCGGCTAAGAACAGGACGAATGATAATAACACTGAATTATTTGGTGAGTACGAGCAATCTCCGTCCAGAGATTTTATTCAGACTTACCTGATGAAAGACGGTACAGCCTTTACCGACATAGCGGGGTATGCACAATTGGGTTATGTAAAAGAGTTTGAAAACAGAGATCCCCGGTTATCGCAGACGATCGTTTACCCCGGTTGGGTCAGGCAACCGGATGTACTCCCCCTTGTGCAGAAGCTGAACAAGAATTTTACTGGATATCACCAGCTAAAAGGCTATGTAAACAGTACCGACGCGATTGTCAGACAAGGTGTTGACTTCCCCGTGTATCGGTATGCGGATGCGCTGTTGATCTACGCTGAGGCGTTGGCGGAACTCGGTACCCTTACTCAGGCAAATCTGGATGAGTCCCTGAATCTGCTGAGAAAACGCGCCGGCCTTCCTGACCTTAATCTTGCAAAAGCGAATGCTGCTCCCGATGCTTTTATGGCACAAAAACATCCTAATTTAACAGGGCCTAACAAAGGTGTTATCTTAGAAATACGGCGTGAAAGGCGTGTAGAATTTGCATTTGAAAATTCAAGGTACGACGACCTCATGAGGTGGCAGGCAGGAAAGCTATTGGCCAATATCCCTGAAGGTATGTACTTTGCCGGGCTGGGTAAATACGACATGACAGGAGACGGCGTTGAGGATATTATTTTTATCGATAAAAGTGCTTCAATACCCTCCGAAGCGCAAAAACTAAAAAATTCCCTTGGGGTAACACTTGTTTATTACAAAGCAGGTGCTTTTGGTGATGACGTAACGGTATATATGAAAAATGGACTTGCCGGAGGCACACTGGTCACTGAAACTGCCGTAAGAAAATTTGAGGAACCGAAGTATTATTACCGACCAGTTCCACAACAACAAGTACTTTTGAATCCTAAACTAAAACAGGTTTTTGGCTGGTAGTCAAACAGAACTGTGACCAAATTAATGAACAGAAGAAACTGGATTAAAAACGCAGGATTAATAACCGGGGCCGTTACAACGGCTCCGGTTATTTCGGAAGCGACAATGGCGGGCAAGAAGAGGCCTGTATTGACCGTAGCTCATATCACCGACGTGCACATTCGTGAAGGGGATAACGCCCCGGAAAGGTTTAAAAAATGCCTCAATGAGGTGAAAAAGCACAAGGTTGACTTTTTTCTTAATGGAGGGGATTCTATTCATGCTGCTGACTACAAGGACGTCACGCGAGAACAAATGCTTTCACAATGGTCGATTTGGGATGATTGTATGCGTGATACCATTTCTGAATATGAGGTCCACAGTTGCATCGGCAATCATGACCCATGGTGGGCAGCACCGGAGAAATCAGATGAGATGTACGGCAAGGAGTATGTTGTCAAAAGACTGCGTATTCCAAACCGATATTACAGCTTTCGTAAAGCAGGCTGGCATTTTATTATTTTGGATGGAAACAATAAGAACGTATCTCTGGATGAAGAACAGCTTAAATGGCTAACGGGCGAATTAGCCAGTCTTCCCAAAGGCACGCCTGTACTTCTGATGTCTCATTACCCTATTTTGGGGGCCACACCGATTCTGGTAGGAGGAGGCCATTCCGACTTTAAAACTTTGAAAACACTGTTTTATCAACATAAAGACAAAGTGCGGATTTGCCTGAGCGGGCATCAACATTTGCAGGACGCAACGCAATATAACGGTGTTAAATATTGCTGTAACGGAGCAATGAGTGGCTTTTGGTGGGGAAAAGGAGATGCCGAATCGGCGGGCCCTAATTACTACCAGGAAACGCCTCCCGGATATGCAATACTTCAGTTATTTGCAGACGGGTCGGTAAACAATCAATATTTTCCTCACACATATTAGTCGTTCTCAATTCAGAAAGCGGATATTTCCACTGTGTGTAAAACAAATGAACATGAAAACATTTCTGTTACCAATAATATTTTTAAGCACCACGTTTCTATCAGTTCAAGGTCAGAGCAGGCAAAAAAAAGTAATCTTTGTTATTGTTGATGGTATTTCAGCTGACACCAAAGAGAAGGTGAAAACCCCCAACCTCGATGCCATTGCTAAAGTAGGGGGCTATTCGCGGGCACATGTTGGTGGCGAAAAAGGCGGTTACTCGCAAACCCCAACGATTTCTGCAGTGGGTTACAACAGCTTACTTACCGGAACATGGGTGAATAAACATAACGTGTGGGATAATGACATTGTAGATCCCAACTATCATTACTGGACGATTTTTCGGTTTTTAAAAGAACAATATCCGCAAAAGCAGACAGCAGTGTTTTCTTCATGGCTGGATAACAGAACAAAACTTGTGGGCGATGGCCTGTTGCAAACGGATCACTTCCGGACGGATTATTTCTTCGACGGCTTTGAGCTTGACACTGTACACTTTCCTCACGATAAGGAAAAACAGTATATGCACAGAATCGATGAAAAAGTGGTCGATGAAGCTGCCTTACATATTCAGCAGAACGGACCTGATCTTTCATGGGTTTATTTGGAATACACGGACGACATGGGGCACAAGTACGGTGACAGTGATCAGTTTCACAAGGCAGTGGAAATGATGGACATACAAATGGGCCGGTTGTGGAAGTCAATACAGTTTCGGGAAAAGAATTTTAAAGAGGATTGGCAGATATTTATCACAACGGATCACGGCAGAGATGCTAAAACCGGCAAAGGCCACGGAGGACAGTCGGACAGGGAAAGAAGTACCTGGATTGTAACCAGCGCCAAAAATCTTAATGTAACTTTCAAGCCGACTGCGGGCGGCGTGCCACAATTGCCTGGTATTGTAGATATAATGCCAACAATCGCGCGTCATTTGGATCTTACCATTCCTAAGGAGCAATCCTTTGAGATTGACGGCGTCGCATTTACAGGCAAAATTTCAATTGCAAATCCAAGTGTTACGAAAGAAGGAAAAAAGCTTCAGGTTAACTGGACCGCGCCCGAGAAGGAAGGAAAGGTAAAGATCTGGCTTTCTACAACGAATCATTTCGCAAAGGGTGCGCGTGATTTGTACTATCTGATGGGTGAGGTAAATGCCGAGACGGGGACAGCTGAGGTTGATATTTCAAAATACAATTCCGGCTTTTTCAAGATTGTGCTTGAAGGCAAATATAATACTGTCAATCGGTGGATTGTCGAGAAAAAATGAATATTACCAACTTCCCGGAGCAACAAATCCGGGAAGTCGGTTTTTTTGTTAATTTCCTCCCCGACCAGCTTTGAAGGAGTCATATTCTTCCAGTAAGCTAATCAGATCATCTTCTGCCCCGAATTCGAGCTGCTGCTCTTTGATGGTATAAAGCATTTTGTTTCTCTCGTCGGTAAGTAACTTCAGAAAGCTGTTTTTGTCATTGAGTTTGACCTGTGATAATTTTTCGTCTTTGAAAATGTAAAGCTTTGAATCCGGATCCATGGCACGGGTCGGACTCGCTTTTTCGACCTTGATGGAGCCCGTATATTTTTTAAGAAGCTTCGTATTACCATCGTAAAGCACCCGGTAAAAACTATTGTTGTTGTATCCGTCAATGCCTGGGTAGCCGTTTTTGAAAATATAAAGGTCCGTTCCGGTTGGAACTGTAAATTCTGTTACGCCCTGTTCCAGGCGGTAGATTCCCGTGCCCGTCTTGTACTCAACTTCGTCCTTTTTAACGTCGTACCTGAGATTTATTCCATCGTGTACTTTATCATTGTTCGTCCGCACTGTACCCGAATACCACTCATTGAACAAATATGGAGATTTTGCACCATCAGCCAAGGCTACTTCCTGATAAGGTGTACCGGCAAGGCCAGTTGAATCCTGAGCTGACACTTTTTCGCCGGAAAAAAACGCGGGCAGCAGGCAAAAGAGGAATAGATATTTCATTTTTGAGTTCGTTTAATTAGGCACTGTATATTCAAGGGAGCTAAAAGTTATGTGAATTGAACCGGTTTTTGGCTTTATTCCTGATCTATCTTAAGATTCCCTATCATCTTTATGTACTTTTGCCAAAAAAATTGTACCCGCATCATTGGACATTAACGAACAGCTTCAGCATATCCGCCAAAGTCTCGGTGGAATTGTTCCCGAAATCTTTTTGGGCGCCTTTTTTTGTTTATTTCTTCTGATTGAATTGTTGATCGTCAAACGATTCGACAAGGAACGTTCGGCAAGCTGGCTCCAAAATATCGCCATTTTGGGAAGCTTCGTGACATTATTGCTGGTTATGGGGCAGTGGAACGGTGAACCGTCCTTTCGATTCCATCCATTGCTGTTTTTGGACAAACAGGCGGTTTTTTTTAAAATGATGATCGTGATTGCATGGATGTTTACGCTCATTCATGTACGCATACTCAAATATGACTTTCCGCCCGAATTCAATGCGTTGCTGATCGCCTCTGTGGCGGGCTTGAATTTGTTGTGTATGTCCACACATTTACTTACGATTTATTTGTCTATGGAGCTGATCAGTATCAGTTCATACTTGCTGGTAGCTATATCTCCTTATAAAAAGGCGGCAGAGGGGGGGATAAAATATCTGCTTTTTGGGGCAGCAAGCTCCGCAGTCATGTTATACGGTGTGTCGCTCATTTATGGACTCACCGGGACAATGAGCATTACAAGCGAGGCCATGACCGCGGGGCTTCTTAATAACTCGGAACTTGTAATCACGACAGCGATTGTGTTGACTTTATCCGGGCTGCTCTTTAAATTATCGCTTGTTCCTTTTCACGTGTGGACGCCGGATGTATATGAGTCCGCGCCAACACCTCTGGTTTCCTTTTTGTCCGTTGCGCCAAAAGCAGCTGTCGTCTTGGTTTTAATGCGCTTGACGAATGTATTGCCGTCGCAATTTTTACCTGTATTGGGAGGAATTGCTTTGATAAGCATCACTTTTGGTAACGTTGCGGCACTATGGCAAATCAATGCAAGGAGATTACTCGCTTATTCTTCTATTGCCCAGGCAGGCTATTTGCTGGTTGGCGTTGTGTCATACAGCCGTTTTGGCTTCGAAACAGCTGTTTTTTACACTGCGGTTTATTTGATCGTAAACATGGCGGCCTTTTTTCTTTTGGATTTACTGCAACCTCGCGCCACTGGCACTCTCGCTGCGTTTGAAGGTTTGGGAAAGCGTGAAGTATGGATAGGCGTTGTGTTGACTGTGGTGATGGTTGCGTTAGCAGGCCTGCCACCGACGGCAGGTTTTACCTCCAAGCTATTGATTTTTTCTTCGCTTTGGGACAGCTATCACCAACAAGGGGCTCCCTGGATGCTGTGGCTGCTGATAGGCGGCATTTTGAATGCAGCGATCTCGCTGGGGTATTATCTGAGGCTGCCTTATTTGCTTTTTTTCAAAGAGACACATTTGCCTGTCGAAACTTCCAATCAAAGCATCTCTGGAAAAGTTATCGCAGGTATGTTGCTCGGCATTATTCTTCTGCTATTCTTTGATCCCCATTTGCTCATGAAATGGATTTCTGCTTTTTAAGTAACAACTATAAGGGGCAAATTAGGTTTGAAAAATTGTCTGCCATTCTTCAGTGTGTTCAACGGCGCTATTTCATAATGGCTTTGACCATATAGCCTTCTTTTCTCAATAGAGCGATAACACCTTTTTCTCCACCCAAATGCGCAGCGCCAACCGCAATGAAGGTGGGCTTCTGCTTAATTACCTTGGCAATCCGGTCGATCCAGGCTTTATTTCTCTTGAAAAGCATCACTTCATCCTGTCCATCCATCCCAAAATCGCTTTTCATTGTCAACGCGTAAAGGCCGGCCAAATCCTGTTTTTTATATAGTTCGACGAGATCATGGAATTCAGTTTTAGCGTGGGGTAGGCTATCAATCATGGCGAGCAGCATTTTTGCCTGCTGAGCATATGGAATCGTATCGAAAATAGCCATTTGCTCTTCAATCGTTTCCAGTCCGATTACTTCCGAATTTTGTTTGCCCGCCAGCCCCATTAATTCCATTTCGTACGACTGGGGCTGACAATCCAGGACTTTGTTAAAAAGAGGCCCCATCATCACAAAAGGCTTTGCTCTGTCGAAAGTACTAATGTCCATGCCAACTGAATCCTTATAAAATGTTTGAAGACGGGAATAATCATTTTCATTAAGAATAGCTTTTAATGTTTTGCCATCAGCCATGAACATGGTTTTTGTCATGGCGCCCATCAGACCGGGATCATCCATATCTATTTCCAAGGCAAGTTGTTGGGTTTTGGCAATTGCTTTTTTTAGCGAATCGCTTAAACTGAAATCGGTCGGGCATATCAAATGGATGGTTCCAAAAAGATAGGATGATGCTGGTAATCGTTTGCCGGAAATTTCCCAAAGCAATGATTTTTCTACCGGAGCCTGCGCATGGGCCAGCGTTAACGAAAAGACGAATGTGATAACCAGAATTACTCTTCTCATTTCAATGCGTTTCAAATTGTGAATAAACCAACAACCCCGACCAAAAAGATCGGGGCCGTTGACACAGTTTTCGTTTTCCTTACTCCTTTTCTCCTTCGTCCTTTCTCCTTTTTATTGCTTGTGACTATCCACCACTATTCGTCCTTCACGGTTAACCAGCTCCCATGCTGTATAAAAAACCAGCTTCACAATCGGCGCCTGTTTATCAAACATTATTTTTTCAACATCATCACCTGGCTTGTGGTAATCTTCGTGAACACCGGTGAAATAGAATATTACCGGGATCCCGACCTTTGCGAAATTGTAGTGATCAGAACGATAATAGAAACGGTTTTGATCTTTGGGATCATTGAAAGTATAGTCAAGTTTGTAGTTGACATACTTTTTGTTCGCGTCTTCGCTGATTGTGTGTAGTTCAGACGATAGTTTATCCGCGCCAATCACATAAACGTATTTCGGATCTTTTTCATGTGCGGCATCCACGCGTCCTATCATGTCGATGTTTAAGTCTGCGATGGTGCTTTTGAGTGGAAGGAGCGGATTTTCGGAATAATATTCAGATCCAAACAGTCCTTTTTCTTCCCCAGTAACATTCAGGAATAGAATGCTTCTGCGTGGTCCTTTACCATCTGCTTTGGCTTTGCTGAAAGCTTCGGCCAATTCCAGCAGCGAAACGGTTCCCGAGCCGTCATCATCAGCACCATTGTTTATTTCCCCATTTGCAGAGATTCCGATATGGTCCAAATGAGCGCTGATAACCAGCACTTCATCCTTTTTGTCGGTTCCTTCCAAATATGCGGCAACATTCTCGGTTTCTATAATTTCTGTTTTTCTTTCCGCCTTGAAAGCAACCTCACCTTTCAAGTTAGGCGCGGAAGCTTTGCTGTTTTTGGAAGTTTCCGTCTTTACTTTTTCCAACTTGCTTACTGAAGTACCGAGCATCTCTGCGGCCATTTCAGGCGAGATCACAAAAGATGCAATTTGATTTGGACTTTCCTGCACGGGTTTTAAAGTAGGAGAACCAAATCTTCTGGCCATAGCCGCACGTCCCCGAATCTCTTTTTCTAATTCAGTACCCGATTTATCTGAAACAATGAACACATATTTAGCACCTTTCTCCAAAGCAAGTTTGACTTTCGCTTGCCACGAGATGGTTCCGCTCCATTTTGATTTTTCGCCTGTACCGCTTAATAGATATTTTTCGGAGCCGGTTTTCGGTTCTCCATCGAAAATAACGATGGATTTGCCATTCACGTCCAGATTTGCGTAGTCGTTATACACTTTTTCTTCGATCCCATATCCGGCCAGCACGACGGTTTCTTCAACTTCTTTTGCTTCGCTCAATAAGCCATTCAGATAAAAATCCTTATTGAATTCATATTTTTTGTCTTTGATCTTAACATACACATCCGCCCACCCGCGCTTGTAGAGTTTGTATTTTTGCAAAAAAGACTTTGAGCCATCTGAATCTGTCGCAATAGGCTGCAAGCCGTACTGTTTAAAGTATTTGGAAACATACTCCGCCGCTTTTTTCTGGCCACGGGAACCTGTATCTCGTCCTTCCAGGCTATCTGAGGCAATAATCACCAAATGTTTTTTCAGGTCGTCAGGGGTAATGCCGTCTGCGTATTTGGTGGCAACATCCTGAGCGTAGACTATTGAAGAGAAAGTCAGAAGAATTACTGCGATTATATTTTTATACATGATTGAGTTCAATGGCAATTACAATTTTTACAAATAAAAGAAATGATCCCAATATATTAAAGCTAGGGAATGCCATGAATGCGCGGATACGCACGAATTCTAAATTTGACTTGAAAAGTTTTGACCGAGATCCCTTTCGATTAAGCCCTAAACCTGAATTATTTTTGGTTAACCTGAAATTGCAACCATTTAATATTTTTCTTCACTATTTGTACTTCTCTCAGTCAGATCTTTGTTTTTGATTTGATAACATTAAAATAATTGTAAAATACTGTTATTCAGCCAAAAAACTCAGTACCTTTGCACCCTATTTGGCAAAGTTCCATGAGAATATAGCCTGACAGCGACTCAGGGTAGAAACGAAACGTGAGACTGGGCGCCGTAAACATCTGATCCATAAAACAATGCAAGCAATTCGTAACATCGCAATTATTGCGCACGTTGACCACGGTAAAACAACATTGGTTGACAAAATCATCCATGCTTCAAAATTATTTCGCGATAATCAGGAGTTTGATGACCTTATCCTTGATAATAATGACCTTGAGCGGGAACGTGGTATTACCATCACTTCCAAAAACGTATCCGTGCGTTATAAAGATGTAAAAATCAATGTGATCGATACACCAGGTCACGCAGACTTTGGTGGTGAAGTGGAACGTGTACTTAAAATGGCAGACGGCGTGTTGCTTCTTGTGGATGCTTTCGAAGGTCCAATGCCTCAGACACGTTTTGTATTAGGCAAAGCAATTGACCTTGGTTTGAAGCCAATCGTTGTTGTGAATAAAGTAGATAAAGAAAACTGCCGTCCTGAAGAAGTTCAGGAAAGCGTTTTTGATTTGATGTTCAACCTTGGCGCTACGGAAGATCAGCTTGATTTCGTAACGGTTTATGGTTCATCAAAGCAAGGCTGGATGGGTCCGGATTGGCAACATCCTACCGATAATATTACGTTCCTTCTGGACACGATCATTGAATCGATCCCTGCACCAGTAATTCAGGAAGGAACTCCTCAAATGCAGATCACGTCTCTTGACTACAATGCTTTCGTAGGTCGTATCGCTATCGGTCGTCTGAAACGAGGAACCTTGAAGGAAGGCGGAACATACACTTTATGCAAAGCAGACGGTGTTCTTAAAAAAGTGAAAATCAAAGAACTCCAGATTTTTGAAGGTTTGGGAAGAGTTAAGGTTGCAGAAGTTATTGCTGGAGATATTTGTGCAGTAACGGGAATTGAAGATTTTGAAATTGGTGATACCATTGCAGATCTTGAAAATCCTGAGCCAATCGCTCGTATCGAAGTGGATGAGCCCACGATGAATATGTTGTTTACGATCAACAACTCTCCGTTCTTTGGTAAAGAAGGTAAGTTTGTGACATCGCGCCATTTACGTGATCGTTTGTTGAAAGAAACCGAAAAGAACCTTGCATTACGTGTAGAGCCAACTGATACAGAAGATAAGTTCCTGGTTTTTGGTCGGGGTATTCTGCACTTATCGGTTTTGATCGAAACGATGCGTCGTGAAGGTTATGAATTGCAATTAGGCCAGCCACAGGTTTTGTTTAAAGAAGATGAAAAAGGACAGCGTCTTGAGCCAATCGAAACATTGGTTGTTGATGTTCCTGAATCGACGGCCGGAAAAGTGATTGAATTGGCTACTCAGAGAAGAGGTGAGCTTTTGATCATGGAACCAAAAGGAGATTTACAGCACCTTGAATTTGAAATCCCTTCAAGAGGTTTGATCGGACTTCGTTCTAATGTACTTACTGCGACGCAGGGAGAAGCTGTGATGACCCACCGTTTCAAAGCTTTTGATACATTCCGTGGACCAATACCCGGACGTTTGAGCGGATCAATTATTTCAAAAGGTACAGGGATGGCAACAGGTTACACCATCGATAAATTACAGGATCGCGGACGTTTCTTTGTTGAGCCGGGTGATGAAATTTATGGTGGCCAGGTGATTGGAGAGCATAACCGTCCTAATGATATCGTTGTAAACTTGCAGGAAGCGAAAAAACTGACCAACATGCGTGCCTCAGGTACAGATGACGGACTCAGAATTGCTCCGAAAATCAACTTCTCTTTGGAAGAATCTATGGAGTATATCCAGAAGGATGAATATCTTGAAGTAACGCCGCAAAGCATGCGTATGCGGAAAATATATCTTGAAGAAAACGAACGTAAACGCTTCTCTTCGAAAGTTGAGATGGCTTAATGCTCACTGGAACAACAAAAAGAGGCTGTCTCAAAACAAAATCGAGCCAAATATTATTCTGCTCATTTAAACACCTCACCCCCTAATCCCCCTCTCCTTGCCGGAGAGGGGAACTTTTAGCCCTTCTCCTCCAAAGAGAAGGGTTGGAATGAGGTGATTGACAGAAGATTATTTTGCTGAATTTCTTTTTGATACACCCTCTTGTATTATGGTATTGTGGCGACTACCTACTTTACCAGGTTTGACCCAAGCCTGCGCGGCGCGGTATGATCGGCGGTTCTGGGCTGGCCGCCCCCGGCTTAGGCAGCCCCGCTTAACTTCTCTGTCGCGGGTCGAAGTCGCGAGCGACCGGGGCGCGTAGCCGGGGACTACGCGTTCTGGAAAAGGTGAAGCAAACGTTGCTCCGAACCAGGCCAATAGCCTTCGCGGCGCGGTCTAAACG